>Ga0126342_10004753_pt1 | contig 23382 bp, 25 predicted proteins | sample Cyp1metagenome_FD_92528 | JGI IMG/M metagenome (GOLD analysis project Ga0126342, IMG submission 92528) | Coral microbial communities from Lord Howe Island, Old Settlement Bay, Australia - Cyphastrea 1 metagenome | ecosystem: Host-associated > Invertebrates > Cnidaria > Coral ...
CCTTCTCAAACCACCACAGTGGTGGGAGGGAAGGGACTTATCATTCAGGCAGGAGAAAACAGGGTTTTCCAGGCTGGGTAGACAGGGTCACCCCGAAATCAATAAGGGCAGCATATTCGCAATGTGTGTGTGTGTTTATGTGTGTGTGCGCATATGTACATACGGAGTATTATATATATATATATAATTATACAGTATATGCACATATATCACATACGCATGTCATGATAGCCTGAGGATTTTGTTTTGGTATATGTGGTCACGTAGTCGTTCACCTGAAGAGAAATTTAGAGCAACAAAACAAACTATGAAAGTGCGTCCAGGAAAAAATTGAAAAATCAATGGCTGCAAAAAGTGAGGAAAATTCAACAGCTGTTTCGGGAGATGTGGTCAGCCTGACCCATTCAATCGCAGGGATTTTCATCAAAGTTTCGAACCTGTGAGGTGCCAGTGAGGTAGTAGGGTAAGCCCTGCTTGGTGTTGCCAAAGACGTTGGCACCACCCTCGACCAAGAGCTGAACCATCTTCAGATCGCCTGAAGGGAAAACATTGGAAAAACCATAGGAAAACCAATTTCCCGATGAGGTATGGGGGGAAGCCATAAAAAAAAAACACGAAAAAAACAACTCAACCAAGTAATGTGTAAAAACATGGTTTTCACTGTTTTCACATCAAATATGGTAAATATAAACACTGGGAAGGGGCTGCAACATTTCAAGAACATGAAACATGGTTCAACTGCAGATCATCCTGCGATCTGGTTGGTTCAATCCTAAACTTTGGAAGCAAGTGGACTTTGGAGATTCAATGAGTTTGGAGATTTATAAAGGATTTTCCCATATTTTCCCATTAAAACTTCCATGTATATGTGATTTTCCAGCAACGTTTGATGACACCCAGCCGCAAGCCGCACCTTTCACTGTGGCCTCTACCAATGCAGGTCGTCCCAAGTCATCTGTTGCATCCATGTCGCAGTGGTGCTGCAGCAACAGCTGAGCCAATTTCAGGTGCCCTGGCGACGCTGTTGTGGTTGTAATTGCACAGACATATACACATAGAGAGATATACATATATATATATGTATATATATACATGTGTGTGGCATTTATATATACATATATGTATATATCTACGTCTATCTATACATATCTATACATCTATCTATACATATATATCTATACATATATATTACACATATATAATCACATATATGATGGATACATGTCTGGCGATTCCAAAAATTCCCAGGGACCCCCAAAAAACGGCACCTTGCCGCGCAGCCTCCATCAGCGGCGTGCGGCCCAGCTGCGCCCGCGCGTTGAGATCCGCCCGGTGGGCGATCAGCAGCTGAGCCACGCGGAGGTGACCTCCGCGCTCCGAAGGCCCCCGGGGGGATGGCTTCAATGGCCCCCAAAAAGGTGGAAAAACCCATGGAAAATCTATGGAAAATGGATGGAAAATGGGTGGAACTTGAATTTACCCATGGGAATTTTCAGAGTCACCTGGTCCTTCACTTTCAGAATTGCCTTCAGTTTTGTAAGGTTAAGGTAACACCATGGCTTGGAAATTGGTAAACCATAGTTTTTATCCCTCAAAAAAAACAGGACACGAACGGTGCCACGTGAGTGCCTGGCCTTCCTTCACCGCCGTGGCCAGAGGTGTCATCAGAAATTCATCCTGCGAGTCCAGCTGGGCACCGTGGGACAGAAGGACCTTGCTGGCTTCCACATGACCTGGGACGGCGGAGATACCCCAAGGTCCGGGGTCCGGTTTGAGCTCGTCCAAAGAAAACATGTTGGGCAAAGAAATGGTGGGAAGCATCCCAATAACATGGTGGGATGAAAAAAAGATGTGCTTTTTTAATGTCATCTTTCGGATCACATTTCTGTATAATCCCATCCCAGTATTCAAGAGTCCCTTCCTGTGAAAATCCCTAAAATCCACATCCATCATTTTGTTTCGTGGCTGTTTCTCCCCATCTTTTGCCACGGATTTGTCATAGAATTGGATTATGGGAAAATTTACAGGAAAGCCCTATATTTGATGGTAAAAACCATGGTTTCCGGTTAAGATTCTCCCTTAAACCAATCCAGTGATTTTTGGTCCCCACCTGCGAAGGCGGCCCAGCCCAAGGGCGTCATCTCAAAGCGATCCTCAGCCTCGACCATGGCACCGGCCTCCAGCAGAAGCCGCACTGCCTCTGCATGGCCTGGGAAATCGGAAAAAAATCGGAAAACAACATGGCAGTGGGATGCAGTGAAAAAATGGTGGTGTATGTACTGAAAAAAAAATCCTTTTTGTTGGATGATTTTTTGGGTGGTGATAGGATAGAAAATGATGTAAGTTCTGCTTGTTTGATGTCGATTCTTGTGGTTTTTGACCTGTTTTTATATGTTTGATATGGTGTGATTGTGCCATTGTGCTGTTCAGATTTCACTCCATCTTCAGTTCGATCCATTCAAATTCGCAATCCCATCCACCAGGTAACCCCTCTAAAAATAGCGTCCGACAAAAAAAAAAGAAATCAATCCCATCCCCATCCCGAAAATTACCAGGTAAAGTCGCTGAAGCCCAACAAAACCATGGCAAATCCGGAAATCCCATCCCCCCATCCCATCCAACCGAACTCCCAAGGGACCAGCTCCAGCTGCCTCGTGCAGCAACGTTCCGCCGTAGATGAAGCCCTCGCCGCTGCAGCGCGCATTGGCGCCGAAGGCGCCCTGCTTCGCCACGTCGCTGAGCTGATCCAAGTGGTTCCAGCGCGCGGCCTGGCACAGCAGCAGCAGCCATGGCGGCATGACGCAACGCAGAAGAGCGGAGCGGAAGGTTGGTGGCTGGGAAATGGGGCAAGGGGATGTGGTAGCATATACATATATATATATACATCTATCTATCTATCTATCTGTCTATCTATCTATCTATCTATCTATACAGAAATAATTGGGGGAAGTGTGATGAAGTGGTGTTGAAAACCTGGATAACTGGAGTAAGGTGAAGAATCGGGATTCACATTGGTGTCGGAGATGCCTGGGGTGCACATTGAATCTACTGTGAGCATCTGCTTGGATCATAGCTATCTGCTGGGTGAGAACTGGAGCCAATGGCAGCCAACAGTTCCCTGAGAAAAGGAACAGCTCCACCTTTGATCTTCAAGGCCGTGACAAACAAAAAGTGACAAGTGGTGGAAGAGAAGATTTCCATACATTTCCACCACACCTGGCCCACTGGTTGACAGAAGTGCGAATCTGAAACCAACTTGAAGGTGTGACATGGCGTGGGGCAGAGGTCGACAAAAATCAATTCTTGGGAACCATTTTAAATGGATGGTTTCCCAAGCATCTGATTGCTATGGAGCTTCGCCTTTTTTTTGTGTCTGAATGCACTCTTCTCGCAGTGTCAGAAGCAGGTCCTGCCCTGACTTCCCTTTTGAATGGGATGCGCCACCTACAAGATCCAGCAGAAATATGGGGAATCACTAATCACATGACGATTTCCAAGTCGTGTGCATGTTTAGATGGTTTGAGCCCATCTGTGAACAGAACCATTGTTGATGATTTAGATTTGGTTCATCCCAACGAGTAGAAACTGGCCGTTTCATCCGCCACGGCTCAGTTGTTCGTTTCCTGAGGGTCGCAAGTGTCGGGGGACGATCACATCCATTTGCCGATAGGGAAGCAAAAACCAGGAATGTTTTAGGTGTGCAGTAAGGTTTGGAGATCTGGGGGTGGCTGCCCCATCAGTTTCCATGTTTTCCTATATGTTTTCCGACATCTTCCATGCATGTTCCCCTTTCTGGCCTCATATTTCCTCCTCAGTTAATTAACATATGGAACATCCACCAAGTGTAATTCGTTTTCATCGGGGAACCATGACTTCTTCCATATATTTTGGATGTTTGCTGGAGGGTGCGTTTCCACATGTTTCATGATTTAGACGTTCCAATTTCCCCAGATTTCCCATCATATTCTCTAGGATGTTCATCGCTGTTCCACCATTTTCCATCATATGTTCCACCATGTTCTCACCATTTTATCCATTTTTCTCACCATTTCATCCACCAGTTTCCAACATTTTCCAGCATTTTCCACCAGATTCGTCACATTTCTTGACCTTTTCCCCCGTTGTGGTCCCACCGGGATGTCCCACCTCCAGCTTCGGCAGCTCCACGGGCCACGGCAGCGCTTGCGCGGCGGCGGGCAGCGTGGCGGCGCTCACGTCCTGCGGGCTGCGGTAGACCACCTGAGGCGCCGGAGAGCAAGTTGATCAGAAAGCTCTATGGATGAATACTCCCATTGATGGTTATCCCATCCATTGATTCATCCCATTAATAATGGTTATCTATGGGTGATTAATTAATGGAATGAATCTATTAATAGTTATCAATGATGGTTAATCCCATTAATCCATGATGGGATCCCATTAATAAATGGTTATCATGATAACATCCCATTGATTCATCCCATGAATAAATGGTTAATCCCATCCTATTTGATAACCATCGATCCCATTAATAATGATTGGTTAATCTAATAATGATCATGATAACCATCTATCCCATTAATAATTTGATCAAATGGGATGGAAATTGTGAATAACCTCTATTATTGATCCAAACCTCTGATTAGAATATTCTATTGGGATTAAGAAAGAGGAATTATGATGCAAAATTAATGGATCATGAATAGAAGATATTCCATTTATTTGATTGGATCCATACTACACCACCTATATATTTATGGTGACTGGGGGATGGTAGACATGGTATTGTTTTAGCCACATAAAACAAGTTCAAGAAAATGAATAAACATAACAGAAATCAAATAAATAAATCATAGAGAGAGAGGGGTGATGAGGGGTGTTTGTTTCATGGATATCACTATGAGGTCTAAGCACGAAGTACCTCTTCCGAGAATCCTCTGCTTTTTTTTTGTGGATCTTAAGGGGATAAGATAAAGAGTAATCCTCTGCAACTAAAATGGAGACAATAACATGACAAAGAATCAAAGAAAAGGCCATCCATCAAAACATCAATACCACATCCTTTAGAATCTGAGGCAGACTTCATCCTTTTGATCTTTGAGGCCTCTTTTGGAACTTGGAAGCATTGCAGTTGAGCCGCCATTGGGAAGTAGTTCGGAGCTTTGCCTGAGCTGAAGAGCCCCCAACAACCTTTCCACTGACATTTGGTGGTGGTTATCTCTCACAAATATCAATCCACAAAAAGATGGTTGGTTCGTTCGTTGGAAGTCCAAAAGTCAAAAGATTGTGTGAAAAGTGTAGCCTCACAATGATTGATATGATTCATATGATGCATATTTGGGGAAAGTTGCACCCCCTTTGTCGCTAGAAGCACAATAGCAGTATTGGAATGAAGAGTGGGAAGTGTGAAAATTAAAATGCCGCCGCCTTTTCTGGATATCTCACCATGTCTAACCCTCTGGAAAATCTCTCTTCGGGAACGTCCCATGTTGCCAGTAGGTTCTGAAATCAACACTGGATCACCTCCAGCGTGGCCATGTCCCAGTCGACCAAGGGGCCATAAGGAGTCGTGGTGGTCATCGCGCTTGCCACCTGCGACGGATGGGACCTCCCGTGAAAGATTTACGTCATCGCGCCCGGGCATTGAAGAAACAAGTTGCTTTTCCAGGATCGATTTGTGAAAAGCAAAATATATAGATCTCTAAATGGCTATGGTTTCAATTTAGAGCCCAAGCTGTGCACAGAGGGGCAGTGTATCCCGTCGCTTGTAGAGTTTCACGCGCCATGGCTCCTTGGAACCCGAATCGATTGATAATCTCCAACTTTGATTCATCCCATATTTGGCAAATCCAGATTTCCTACACGGAATTCTCTCTGTTGGCGGCTGAAACTCTCATACTTTAATTCTTCTCAATTGAAACCCTCTTATTTTCGAACCCCCAAGTTTGCATCGCAGATATTTTTTGTGATTCTTTCCATGTAAAAATCTCAGTTTTCCCAAGTTTCATAGGTCGCCCCTGTTTCGATCCGGAGCATCCACCACCAGCCCCGGCCTGCGCGCGTGTGGCCAGCGCCGTCTCCGACTCGGCGGGCGCCAGCGGTGGCGACACGGGCGCCGAGAGCATGGCGTCGGGCGCCGCGGCGACGCGGCTGAGGCCTGGTGTTTGACCAGTGGAATAGACATGATTATCATTATCATTATTATTACCCATTCATTAGCACATATATGATATGATAGGGAATGATATATCTGGTTATGCCGGAAGTCTTCGAAAGTTCGAAGACTTCCCCAATATTTGATGACACCGAAGGGTGTCAATTGCTATGGGACTCCAAGTTTGGCCTAATGATATCCCCATGATGTTCCCATTGTATCCCAATAAAACCACCATAAAAACCATCATAAAACAACCATAAAAACCATTAAAAACCACCAAAAAAACACCATAAAGCCACCATCCCCTACCACGCCGAAACGGACGGTACCTGGGTTGCCCACTGCTGGCGGCAGCGTCACATGGGCATCGGGACGTGGTGCCTAAAAGTCACCAGCCATGGCTAGTGGTGAACCAGCAAGAAAAAAACATCAAAAACCGTGAAAGGATGGCAATATATATATATATAATACTATATGGTATCTGATTTTGGTTGACGGTAACTAATTGGATAACCATCAACAACCGCCGGTTTGATAACCATTGTAGAATTCATGAATGACAAGAAAACATCACAGGAAAAGAAAAAAACATCAATGCCACCAAAAAAAGGCCGGAAAAAATATTGATGACCCATGTATAGCTGCTATAGCTGGGATACTTATCCCATTTACAACTGGGTGAACCAGTTTTCTTTGGGCTAAAATTCGGGATTACCGAGGTGGAGTTGCCTCCTTAAATCTCTATCAGACCTCAGGCGTTCAACTCATCAGAGAACAGATAAGAAGTCAAGAGGTAAAAGATCGGAACACACAATTTAGTAAATTTAGTCAGAAATTCCCACAGATTTGAAGAGCACCTGGTAAACTCCAAGCGCCCCCAGTGACCATAGTGACCAGCACCCATGAACCCTGCCTCACATTGGCTGGAGCACATCGTCACAGTGGAGTTGAGCTCGGGGCCTGGCTGAGATCCAACGGATCTTTTTTTGGCTCTTCTCAATGGATTGGTTTAGGGGAAAATTCACAGGAAAATCTCATATTCAATGGTAAAAACCCATGGGTTTCCTGTAAATTGTCCCTTACCCTCTGGTAAACACAATGGGAAAATCCACTATTTCTATGGCCATGGCTTCAATAGCTTTTTGTATGTTGACCAGAGGGTAACTATTAACCATTAACCATAGATTATCCATATATTAACCACATTTAACCATAGATTAACCATTTGTAGATGGTTTACCCAGCCATAAACCATTTGAAGTCCCATTCTCCAGAGGCTAATCCATCGATTCCCATCATGATGATTTTCCACTAGAAATTCACCCCCCATTTTCCCTACCCGGCCTGGTAAACGTTTACATAGCTATGGAAAGATCCACCATTTTTAATGGGAAAATCCACTATAAATTGTCATTTTCAATAGCTATGTTAAATTACCAGAGGGTAAATAACCAGCAGCTGGCCTTTTCCACCCGCCACAGGGCAATCCACATTGCCGACGCCCTGCAACTCGCAGGGAGCGCAGGAGGACTTTGCGGCTCCATGCTGATCCTGACTTCGGGACTTCGAGTGGCGCCAATTGGTATGGTTTCTGGTCATAATTATGGTGGTTGTAGATGGTTATAGATGGTTATAGTATCCCAACTCAGTAGGTTTTTAATTTTAATATATATATATATATTCAAACTATAGTATATGATGACCATGATAGTGCTTACGAAACAGGGTTGTTAGGAAAAGGACACGATCCCAAGAATACCAGCCTGGTAGGTGACAAACATGCACTTAGAGCCCGTGGAATCGCCCCGGCCAAAGCAGGAGGTCTTGCTATCCTTGGGTGCGGCGCGGGATGAGATATGGTTCCAACGTAGTAGAGTTTGAGAACCTTCCCAAGTTCGAATGAAGAAACGTACCTTTATTTTCTTTAAACAAATCTACAAACCTGCCTGCTAAAATCAAACTTCACAACCATTTGGGGATGATTTTTGACCACCCATCAGGGGTGGTAACATGTCCCTGGGTTGACCCAAAGGTTGATCGATGTTGATGGCAATTCTATGCATGTGGATCCTTAAATTGGATGCACCTAATTGGAAGGTAGATACCGATAGACTTAAATCTGTCCCCCAGGTCTTGAATTTTGACCCAGACTCATAATCATCATATATTCTAACCCCCTTTTTCAGCAAAACAAGCGGAGCCCGGTCCAAGCTTCGACTCCTGTGAAGTCACTGCAGGAATACTGTGGCTGCATGACACGTTTCTGATGTAGGCAGGACATCTCACACTCCACCACCTGGACACGAAATCGGAGACGGAAAGTCGACGGAAAGTCTCCATAATTATTGGAATATATGTGTAGGTATTGATATGTGTATATTAGATCTTGGAAATAGATAGTATACGGTATTCGATGTTGAATATAGACACAGGAACACAGATTATTTTGCATATATGAATGTTATATCACTTCAAAATAATGTATGCAAAAAAACGACGATGCGGTTGGCAAGCTCCAACTGGCTCACCATGGCCAATGGGGAATATGGATACCCATTGCTCCTGAACTCATTGCTCCTGAGCTTCTTGACCACTGGATAGCATTTCATTTACTTATATATGCATTTATTTATTTGCTTAATTATTTATTTGTTTGTGGGTTTATTCATTTGGTTAATGTATAGTTTTCATAGTAATCGAAAAACCTGAAGTAAAATCCGACTGAAATTCAAAATGGTGATAATTTAAATTGGTTCTATCTTTGTGGGACTTACTATCCAGATAAAGATGATGCCCCTCCAAGAAGCACCTGACTGCCGCCCAGCCAGGCGCCACTGTTCCAGCACGGCAAGTCATTGCCGTCCAGCTGGCATGGCCTCACAGCGAAGATGGGTAATCGAAACCGTCAAAGCGTAGGTTCATGGGAAACCTATGGGAAATCTATGGGAAATCTATGGGAAATCCATAAGTGTAGGTTGTCAGGAAAATAGAAGGCTTCGAAGAAATTTGTTCCATCCTTTTTGGTACTTCAGTGTAACTAGCGACCAACGCACTCCAGTGATGTTTATAGAGGAAATTCATCTCTGGAACCCTCGGCCACAAAAAAAAAGGTGGCTCACAAACGAAAATGATCGGACGAAGAAACCATGGGGATCACGGCATAACTGCTGATTTCGCAAGCCGACATGGAACTGAATTCGGGAGCCAGGATTCTCAACAGGAAACCATGGGGTTCTACATCAGTTTCAACCGTGTCGCATGCAGAAGGCCGTCTCCTTGGGTACCAGTGGCCGTGGGTCGTGGCTATGAAGCCGTACCCACATGCCTTAGGTGGCCATAGCTGCTGGCAATGAAAAAACATTGCAAAAAAGAATGACTCGTGAATATTTATGATTTGTATACCTAGTAACATTGGTTACTCTTGATGGCCATGTTAAGTTACCAAAGAATAAGGGATGTGAATATGAAATCTAAGTACCTACCACCTAGTGAATGAATTTGAATGGGAAGATTTACTTCGTGAGAATGCTCTTGATGGATTTTGATGGGGTGAGATCTTTCCTGAGAGATGGCATGAAACATGAAACATGTTTTATGCGGATGATGGACTGAGAAGATACCAAGGTGTTAGTAGGATATGCCAGTGGGTAACCAAGAAGACTTGCAATGAACTGGGCATGGTGGGAGCCCATCAGAATTTCACCGGGATATCAATGGGATAGAGAACCAGAATTCGGATGAACCAGTGGCCCGATCAATAAACCCCTGGGTTGCTTTCTAGTTGAGCTACAATTTTGGTGCAGGTGTTCACTATGTGGGGGAGCACCCCCTAATTCATAAACAGGGTTGACATTAAAAAAAGATCCAAATGAATAGCTCCTTGTACCATAGGGCCATCCCAAAAATGCCGTTTTGGGGTGTTGAATTTGATCCACTTTGGATGTGATTGGTGTTTGAACAAACCAAAATTTTGGAACACCAACAGCCACAGCAGGCCTTCCAAGAAATCGATGTAAGTTTGACCAGAAGGCAAACAAACACATGTGGTAATGGTAGCAGTAACATCATCCAGAAAAGCTCTTTAACCCCTATGCATTTTTTCCATAAGTCTGCAATGTCTACTGGTAAGTGAACTGCTCACCCCAACTCAAATTTGCATGATAGTCTTGGAGGTAAATTTTGGACCAGTGTCGGTCTACTAAGGCTCCTCCAAGTTAAACGCCCCCAGCATTCAGGCCATATTCAGCCGACCCCATCAAGTTACACTGACGGCTCTCATGGGTCAAACACCTGCAGTCAGAGGGAGGAAAGAAATGACCAGAACAAATCCTTCTGAAATCGAGGAAATAGATTGTAACTATCCGAAACTATCCAAGGACCACTGTAAGCAATTTGGATGTCACAGACTGGACACGGTCCATGTCGTTCGACATGAAATGAATGTCTTTTCCTCCCAAAATGTGATGAAACCTGGATCCCAAAAATGGCACCGGCGGCACCTGTTCTTGCTGGCCTGTTGGCCATCGTCGCAGGCATGTGCACTGCCCGGTGCCAAGCTGGGTTTCGCCACGTGGCTCACGCGATGGATCAAATATTCTGCCGCCATCATGTCCTAGAAATCACTGGGCACCGTAAAAGGTGAACCCCCCATTGGTACATCGTTGATGCAACGGCAAGATACAGGGATAATGGTTTATCACCATCACTATGCCATTCACCATCAAAAACTCCATAGTCACAACCATGCCAGATGCAGATACCTTCTAATCAAAGGTGGTGGGAAAATGCCCTATGGAAGCTTTCAGCTGGGAAACTTATCGAAAAATGATGGACTTTCCAGCCATGGACGGGTCATCAAAACCCTCCATTCATTTCATCGGTTCGACGGCGATACATCATTTTTCATGGAAAAGAATTTGGGGAAGCACCGGGAAATCTAGTGATATATCAACCATTAATATAGCTGATATATCTACCATAGGTTTATAAACCAGCTGATATATCACCAAAGTTCTCAGAGTTGATATATGAATACCTATTGATGTATCAGCAAATTCTCGATATCCACGATCTACACCGATATATCACGATATCACCGCTGTCAGATGATGGTTTCTTTCAACCATTTTCAACCCACAAAAATGGTGGAATGGGGATGGTTTATGGATATATGATCCCACATTAAAACCATCAGTTTTAATACTGAAATGGTGATCCATGATCCGTATCCTCTCGTGGCTCAGGGAACTTGGCTTCTGCAGGCTCCAGAAAGGGCGCGCCATCTGACAGTCGGTGTTTCTTGGATCCATGTTACATTGTGAAATCATGGGTAAAATCATGATAAAATGATTCGGTCAAATAATCCACACTATTTTTGTTGCAGCTATCATTGTATTATTTGGGGGGTTTACACAATGACCTCTACATTTGTTGGTTTTACATGTGGGCGTTTCCACGTTTCGGGCACAACAAATGGGTCCATTTCAGGGCGATTTCACCATGGTGATCGTTACCTCAACTGTGGGCGTTCCACTGATGGTCCCGGCCACCAGTTTCGATCGAATATCCTCCATCCCTGCAACCGATTGGACCAAAAATCAGCCAAACTCTCCAAGCTCTCATCAAAAATCTGCCTGAAGAATTTGACCATGACCTCCCAATTTCCAGCAATTTATGGCGTTTCCTCCAAGAATAATAGAAGTTAGCATATCATGATATCAACAATAAAGTCACGTCACAGATGTAAAATCCCAGTAGGTACATGGCAGCCCACTGGGAAAACCCCACTCGCTGGCGCCATCTTTTGTCCTGTCCTTGGCGAAAAAATCCAGCGATGGCAGATCATTCCACCAAATCCCACGAAACGCATTCATATAGCCATGAAAGTAAAGTCATCTATTTATTTATTTATCTATTTCTCCATTTATCTATATATTTTATTCATTTTTCTATTTATCGACTTATCTATTTGTCTATTTATCTATTTATTCATATATATATACATACATATCTATTTATCTATTAAATAAATAAATAGATAAATAGATAAATAGATAAATGGATAAATAGATAAATAGATAAATAGATAAATAGATAAATAGATAAATAGATAAATAGATTGGTTAATAAATAGATAAGTAGATAGGTTACGGTTAATAAATAGTTAAATAGATACCTGGATGAATTAGATAAATAGGTACTAAGCGTAACCTATGGGGAGGGAGGAGGGAAAAGAGAGAAAGAGCACGTATATTATATACATGTGTGCAATGTACACATATGAATACACAACAGAACAGTTGTGATTTATCCAAGAAAGGGGAAAATCATGAACGAAAAGAATCGGGACTCTTCGTTGCCCCATCCCTGCAGCCAGGTGCTGCAAGACAATGCCGGCAGCCAGGGAGATGCAAAGTTGCAAGAGGCTGAACCTTGGGCTGTACGAAGCAGGTGTGGAATTGGCCCATTGGTCTCCAGGATCTCCAGGTTTTTCAAACATCAATTGATTTCAAACCGGATGTCCGTGTCGGTCCACGTCAAAAACGGTGCCTGAAGGTTTGGACCTGTGGGCCATGTGGCCAAGTTTAGGGAAGTTTCATGATCCGACTTGTCAATCTCATTGTCCAAAATGAAAATGCCAGAAACCATTTTTGAAAAAACTTGGTTTCTGTTTCATGGAGGTATGATAAGGTGATGATATGGGAACCTTCGATTTCGATCCCAAATGAAATCATTGGAACTACTTGGATGACGCAACCTTGCTGAAATTAATGTAGCCGAAAAAAACAAATTTCAAAGAACCGCCCTGCACAATTTTTCGCAATGCAACGAAGGATGCCAACATCTTGAAATCTAATAACCGCCCCGGCTAAATGTCTGTTGGGTCCTTTTTAGGGTATAAATCTGTAACAACGCGAACAAGGTCATGGGCGGACATCGATGGAAGGTAGCGTAACATGCGGCCACTAAAACTATAACAACGTTGAAAGTTTCAAGGGACAAACCGCGAGCATCCCCTGCAACACCAAAGAAACTTCATTACTATCGCCGCACACAACATGACTCCGCGCGGCCCGTTGCCCCGGGGTCGTGCTGCGACGCTCGAACCAAAGCGTCAAAGAAGAAACCCTGTTCCCTTGGTACCGGTGTGGGGCCCAGCCATCACAAAGCACACCAGCAACAACATGGAGGAACGAAAGGCATTAAATGCCGTGGTGACCACTATCACAAACATGCGGTTGCATCGGTCGAAATTGAAGCAGCAGCACAACAACATCAATTTTTCAACGCTATTTCGCAGACTTCCCCTGCATTATTTACAGTTTCTTATTTTTTTGCGAGCCATTTCCAAGGGCCCATTATACGCAACAATGAATGTATTTGGTCTTGGTTCCGTTCGCCGCTTGCATGGGCAAGTCTCCGTCCAAAAGAAATATTTTCTCGGCAACGTATGTCTAAAAAATTCAGGTCTGATAACTAGACAAGACGACTTGCCCACAAAACCCCGAACATATGTGTTGCACAATTGATTGCTCACCACGCACACACCGGCTTAATTTTTTTCCGGCAAACGTTTTGGCCTCAAATTTAATCCGGTGAAAAGATGCACCGCCTGGAAACGAATACAAGACGGCAACATGCTCCGGAATTGTCCATGGCACCTTGGCTGCGAATCGAATCACTTGCCTGTCAAGGGCCGCAATATTCCACTCAAACCAACTTTATCAAACCAAGGTCAAATCCAAAACCATGCGTTTCTTGTGTCCAGTTATAAGGGGAAAAAGGAGATAGGTGGAGGAGGGTGGCGGCGAAGGCCGTCATGGCCGCAGCTGCGAACAAAGCCGACCAAGAATTAATCAAATTGCCACCCGCAAAGTATTTTTTAGACAAAATGCGCAATGATCTGAAAAAATTGTACAAAATACATCGTTTGAACCCATCGCTTTGTCATATTTATTCATAATACACCATGTTTTGAATACGAATATATTGATATATATCCTGGTTGCAAACTGAACTAACCGCTACAGATTTGCATCCTGGTTGCAAACTGAACTAACCGCTACAGATTTGCCTCCTGCAAAATGAATCGAACAAATCATGTCCATTTTGGTTGCCAACGCCCTTGTAATGAGGAAGGCTCTGGTGCAGAAAAAATAGTGAAAATGGATGTGGTGGACAACCTCCACCTGGATGCCTCATAGAATTGGAACGGCTCACTAGCCAGAAATCACATTGCAATTTCCTTAGGAAAAATCGTGTCCCCGGGGGAATTTGCCGGACATGCCATAAATTGCCAAGTGTGCCGCCAATGGGGCCCGCCGAATTACCAATTTTTTGCCTTGTCAGAAACACCAAGCGGAATCCCGGAAACATTCTCAAGTAATTTTTTTCCCGCATCATATAGGTGCGAGTAAAAGTTGCCCCTCTTGCGGCTCTAACCCACTTGGCCCAGTGGCTCAACCGGTGCGGGTCTACTTCCTCCTCCTCCACCAACAACTCCTCCAAAGGTGTCGGCATTTCGTGACCTTCTGCCAGTTCAAGGCGGGTTTGGTGGATGTCCGCCCGCCTTTCTAACCATGGATCTTTGGGCGCTGGCTTGGTGACCCGGCGGAGTGGTTGCCGTTCAATCGGCGTCACTGGCGAGGACTCTGTTCCAAAGGACTTCTCCGTAAAGGCTTCCTAAATGTGTGATTTGCACTTCTGCACGAAAGATCGGGGCTTGCCTTCCACCCTCCCTCGCCCCCGCTTGTTCTCCAAAAGCTTCACCCTTGTCTCAAACATCGCCAGCACGGAAGCCGTCAGGCACGGCGACGCGATGGGCCTAGCCTCAGTTGTCATGTCCAGGCCGTGGCATGACCGATTGGCTAGTGCTGGGCCAAGTACTTTGCACGTGGACCCGGGTAACAAATCGCAACGTCTCTTGATTTCCGTAGTCATACTGGCTATACTCCATCTTGGCCTTGATATCCATTGATATCCAACATTCCCTAAAAGTTTCATATGTATATTTTTTTTTCCCACATGCATCCACATTTACACCTTTACATTAACGGTTACATTCATATACACACACAGACAGACACACTGCATTTTGTTTTTCCTCTCTCTGGTCGTCTTTAGCGCCCTGGCTCTCGCTATCGCCACCGCCCCCGTTTGACACAAGTGCCAAGTCCCTCTCTGCACACCCAACGTTCCAATACTTGAATGTTTGACATTGAAGTGTTCTGGGACACGCCGCTCACGGAATTCAAGTGGAATCCAAAGGACACATCTTCTAGTTTGCGACCGGGAGCTCGTCGTTGCGATCGCCCATCAAGCCCGTGTTCGGGGTTATGTTTTTCACCTTGGACAAGGTTTTGCAGTTGATCGGGTCAAGAGCTTCATTTCCTGGCGCCCACGGAGGTCGTCCGCGTGTTGGCCCGAATTCATCGTCATGCCCGACGTCTTCGTGACGAAGTGGCAATTCTCAGAGCTGAGGTGCGGTTGATGACAGCCCCACGGCGAACAATGACGCGTTGGGGCCGCTTTTGGGTTTGAGGTCTCCAATCCCTGAGCCTGACGCTGCACCCGCCCATCCGGCACATGGATGTATCAGTGCTGCACCCACACGGGCACCGTCTACGTGGCCAAGATCTGGAAACGTTTCTGGCTGTATTGTTAACCTGTCCTCGGTTTTTTGGTTTTGGCCTGCCAGCCGTGCAATTTGAGTAGCCTGCTCTTTGGACAATTGTTTTCTGATCTTCCTGGTTTTTCACAAGCGTTCTTTTTGTTTGACAATATTCATGACGTATTCACGGCCTGGATACATGCGGCACACATCACATGATGTCGTACATGTTTGGAAACAATTTGTCAAGAAACCAATTTTTCATTTCTAGACCCTTATTTTGGCCTGTTTCATTGTCCGGATTTTGCGCCCGACAGCCGCGTCGCCGGACCAAGCGGTTGTTTTTTTCCTGACAATGGGACAGAAAGGGGTGGCTTAGTGAAAACCCGGTTTAACAATGTTCAGTGCAGTCATGTTTTGATCAAAATCCTTGAGGTGGCGGAGAACTGCCTCTGTTCCATTTGGTTTGAACGAGTAGCAAGCTAGTCACACCCAGTGGACATTTGTCCGGCGAAAAAAAATTGGTTTGGAAGCGATTGGCATGTCAACCGGTTGACTTACAGGACAGTATGGAGACGGTCGGCCGGGTGTAAGAGCGCAGCCGTGACCACTTCCACAGTTAAAGGGAAAGCAGCTGCGAGCGGAACTTGCAGGAGTGAAGGCTTGAGGTTGAGGCGAAGTTTGAATGCAGGTTTGGTTCACTGTGGTCAGCTAGAAACATGTACAAAAATTAAGGTGTTCTCATGGAACATGATAACAAACTATTTTAAACATGATTCGTAAATGACTGTCCATTGTGGTTGGCCTGCGTTTATGTTCGTCCTGCATTTTGCCTAGTTTCAAGTGAAACACATAGGTCATGACATGTTTTTCCCATGGCACGTTTTCCAATCATAGGCATGACATTTGCCATTATCAAAATGAGGTTTATGGTTTTTGCATTTTTTCTGCGTTTTGGATTTTTTCGATTGTGTCTTGAGAAGGAGGGGCCAGGAAGGAAGGAACGAAGGAAAGAAGGAAGGAAGGAAGGAAGGAAGGAAGGAAGGAAGGACACTACCTAACTATCTATCTAGTTGACTGTCTATCTATCTATCTATCTAACTATCTATCTATCCATCCAACCATCCATCCATCTATCTATGTATCTATCTATCTAATTATCTATTTGTTGATTTGTCTACCTATCTATCTATCTATCTATCTCTATCTATCTCTATCTATCTATCTACCTATCTATCTATCTATCTATCCATTTATCCATTTATGTATCTATCTATCTATCTCTCTCTCTCTCTCTCTCTATCTATCTATCTATCTTTCTATCTATCGATCGATCTATCCATCCATCCATCCATCCATCTATCTATCTATCGATCTATCGATCTATCTCTCGATCTATCTCTATCTATCTATCGATCTATCTATCTATCCATCCATCCATCCATCCATCCATTTTTTTGTCTATCCATCCATCCATTTATCCATCTACCTACCTATCTATGTATATCCTTTCTGCCTATTCATTTCCCTGTCTGTCTCTCTATCTTTCCACCAATCCTTCAATGATTTCATCTACTTATCCATCCATCCACCAATCTGTCAACAAATCAATCCATCCATCCATCATTTTTGTTCTTTTCTCAGCACCTTTTGGACCACAGAAAGTCTCCGAGTAAAGTCAAAACATCACCGAGGGGGTGGGAGGACCATCCACATTGGTATCATTCTGTCCATCCGTCCATCCATCCATCCATCCATCTATCCATCTATCCATCTTTGAATCCATCCATGTATCTATCTATCTGTCTTTCCATCCATCCATGTATCTTTTGATCTATCTATCTATCTATCTATCTAGCTAGCGAGCTAGCTAGCTATCTAGCTATCTATCTATCTACCTATCTACCTATCTATCTATCTATGTATCTATCTATCTATGTTTCTTTTTTTCTATCTATCTTTCCATCCATCCATCCATATCTGTGTATCCATCTGTCTATCCATCCATCCATCCATCCATCTAATTATATTTCTCTCTCTTTCCCTCTCTCTATCTATCTATCCCTCTATCGATCTAGCATGCCTGTTTGTTCGAAACAATGGATGCACGCTTAATACAACGGCAAACAACACAGAACCGTCCATGCCACTAGTGATCACATGTATGCAAGTCGCAAGAAACACGTCCAAAAACGGCAAGAACAAAACAAAATCGTTCAAAACCAAAAAAAAAACGGTGAAAAACAAAGAAAACACCCAAAAAAAAATAAAACTCTAGAAATGAATGGACGCCAAGGAATACACCGGTTGGCACCATGGAACAAGCAAACAACACGCCGCACCGCTACGCAAATCCAAGAAAAAAACTCGGGAAAAAAAACAAAAAATTGGAACCTTATCAACACATGCCATTCGAATTCCATTTTCTCAATTTTTCATCCCACCCCGGGCCCTTCGTGAATAGTGTCCGACTTTTTGGAACCAGTTTTCATCCTAGATGGGCAGGAAAATATCAGTATGTCCAAGTGGCCATTGAAACGTTGACAGAACCTGATGACATTCTGGAAGGCCAACGCCTCACTCCTGCGTTTCATGTTCTCCATGAGGCCCAGCGCAATTGGCAACATTTTTGATTCTAATTCCAGCTAGCGAAGGCGCAAGCTCTCTTTCATTTCATCCGAGCCTTGCTTGCATCCGTATCGGCGACAATACGACCGATATCTTCGTGTCGACCTACAATGTCTTGGACTTGATGCTCACCGTTTTCAACGTTCATCTTTTTCAAGGGCCCAGCCCCGCCGTCGCATGAATGCGGCCGTGACAGACCATTTTTCCCAGTTTAAAGGGAGGCAATTGCGAGCGGAACCTGGGAAAGTTGTGAAGGCTTGAGGCTGAAGTGAAGTTTGAATGTTTTCATTGCCAATTTTTTTTCCATCTATTGTTGCTGCTGTTGCTGTTGGTGTTTTTGCTATTGCTGCTGGTCTCACAGCCGCCCTGTCTGTGATGGCATAATGCATCTGGAAGGCTAACGCGTCCTTCTGCGTGAAAAACATATTCGAATATTTTTTGTTACGTCCTTTTTTCCGCATGAGGTAAAAAAAGTGCATGCATTGTCTTGTTCCCGTTGCGCCAAATGAAATAATTCCGTGATATTTCTACATGTTTTTCCTTTTTTTTTGGCAAAATACTTTCTCACATCTCCTTGTCAAACCACCCCGGGGACATGTTTTGACGGGAAATGCACATGTTTCAGGGTAAACCGTTTGTCTCGTTGGGTTGAAACTCATATGTCCTTCGTTTTTTTTTCTCCAGTGATCTCTTGCAAACAACCGTGTTTGACAGAACTAGTTTTTAAATGTTTTTACCGGAAACCAACGCTGCTCGAGGAAAACGACGAACAACATACAAATGTTTATCGTCATTTTCCCATACGGTGATCCGACGTGGAGGACTGGAACATAGATGAGTCCAGTGCACCATGACGTGTTTGCTACTATGATTAAATTGTTGAAACCGGTTTCCTCCTGTCATCTGTCAGCGTTGCCATTGCCACTGGTACTGCTACGTCTGTTGGTGCTGTCAGCGTTGCCCTTGCCACTCGTACTGCTACGTCTGTTGGATTCTGTTGGTGCAAAGGATGTTTCTAGCACGGGTTGGTTTGCGCTGGCGGAATTTCGGCGTCTTCAATGGATCCTAAAGCCGGACACAAAAATTGGGTCACGTTGGTGTGCACCAGCAGGATCCACTTGTTCACATCGCCCTCCATTGGACCCAGGACCTTGTACGACGGTGAAAATAATTATGTGGAGCGGGGCAAAGGCTGGAAGTTTCCATGACCAGGGACGCCCTATTTTTTTGGCGCGGCTGAGGCTCGATACAGCGCTGCCGAGCATTGGCAAGACCAAACTTTAAGGACAAAGGGCGCCCTACGAAACATGAGGTTCGAGATGCAAAAACAACAAATTGAAACAACAGTTGTTTCCACAAACAAAGGTTTGAAACAATGGTTTGGCATCGGGTGGGAAACATTTTTTTTTGTTTCTACTGAAAGGTTTTTTTTTGGGCGGGGCGCAACAAAAGTTTCACTGAAGCTGGCAAAAAACGAACCATGCACCGACGGGTTTGCAACAAACATTTCCCAGAATACAAGCGAACCAACAAACAAACAAACAAGCAAGCAAGCAAGCAAACAAGCAAGCAAGCAAACAAGCAAACAAACAAACAAGCAAACAAACAAGCAAACAAACAAACAAACAAACAAGCAAACAAACAATTTAGCAAGCAAGCAAGCAAGCAAACAAACAAACAAACAAACAAAACAAACAAAACAAACAAAAACAAAAATTATTCGATTATGAGGTTTCCAAACTGACTCCTTCTGAGTCTGTGTTGAGTTTTTGGGTTCAAAACGACCGTCTCCAAAAGGTTTGCTTCTGGGTTAAAGACTTATCTTTCAGGAAAAAAGGGTTCATTCTTGGAAGGAAACGCTTGTTTCCAGTCTGCAACGTGTTTTTGTGTTCAAGTTTGCGTGGAAAAGAAAGATTAGTTTCACACGGCCAAACAAACAGTTCCTATCGTGTCCAAACGTGTGTTTTCTTCCGACCAGCACGTTTGTTTTCTGTTTTCAAATTCCTGCCTGCATCCCTGGAAGCGTCCAAGGGTAACGGCAATTCCGTAGGAGGATGTAGAAGGGTTCTGTGTCGCTTGGCATTTGAAAATTACCTCCCTGATTGATGACCACAAATTGAGTCAATTTGAAGGGTGCAGCCGTGCTACGAAGTATTTTGATCCTATTTTCCCATATTTTTTTCAGCACTCCAAATAAACTACGGAATAATGAATGGCAACCAGCCACATCCACTGAAATTTACAAGGCACCGTTCGCAAATTCGCTGGAAACTAGTTTTCCTCTCTCAAAGAGTTACGTCGTCGAGAACTGTTCCGTTCGGATACCTTTGGCCGTTTTCACGACGCCGTTTTGGTCCGTGATTGTAATGAAGGCGTTTGAAATGTTTCTACGTGGAACAAACGGTGATGGGTTTGAACCTTTCACAAAATGTTGGGGGGGTTCGACACATGTTTGACTATTCATTGGCATGATATCAGGGAAGGCAATTGGAGCAAGGGTATTTACTAATAAGGTTCGATAAAAGTTGTGCAGGCAAGTTTGCGGGCCACTTCAATAACAGAATCGGGGAAATTGGAGTCAACGCGATTCCGTAAAGAGGTGTCGAATTGGCAACGTGAAAATACGTTCTGCCCATGGCCTGACAAGATGCCAGCCGCCATTTGCTGGCACAATTTTTTAACGCAAATGAGAGAGGACACACCGCAGAACAAACCCACGGATGACAACCCACCCGATTGTCACTCGAAACACGTATCATTGTATAAGTCCACTCCATCCTCACCGCACTTCGTCTGCAACTGCAAAAACACTTGTGGTCAGTTCAGCGGTATTTTTTGCAAAACTACATTTCACTTGTGTTCATGTGTTTTTTTAATTATGATTGGATAATATCGGATACTGTACATGTTTTATTTAATTTTTGTTTTGATTTTGAATCGGTGCATCTTGTGCAGTGTCTATGTTGTCCTCAAACCCCTGTACCCTTTGCTTGTCCAACACCATTTAGTTCCTGCCCCCTTTGTGAATCACACCTGTCTTGTTGGTTGGTTAATCTTGGGGGCCGTGCAAGATGCAAATCGGATGTTGGGCACAGTGTCTCAGTCAAATCAGGGCGAACCTGAAATAGTGCGGGATGTTTCTCTAAACACAACCGCGACTTCGATCCAAATTCCAAACTATCAAGTCGTTTTTCCATCACGTGTCTTTTTGTTCACAGTGCGTCTGTTTTCGGGGATGGATGGTAGACGGATCAAAACGATTACCTAAAAAAAAATATGTGTGCATTTTAGGATGTTTTTGTTGGTATGTCATGAGAAACTGGAATTTATGAATTTGAAACATGCGCCATCTATAAGCCCTAGGATTGGAAAGAAATGTTTAGTGTACAATTCAAAACATACCAATTCGAAACAGATAAGATAAGGCTACATTTGTGGACTCACGTTGAAAATTTCACTGCGTTTGCATTCGAAACCTCTCTGCAAAAGATAGTGACCAACATCCAACATTTTTTTGTCCGCATACATTTTTTATAAAATACAAAGAGCGTTCAAGCGAATCCATGGCTGGGTAAATATTCAAATTTGATGATTTCCAGTAAAAATTAGGCGCCTGATCGCATAATATTGCATATAAATTGATGTCAATATACATATATATATATATATGAAAATTGCCCTTAAAAAAAAAAACTGTTCGATTTTACGGACCCACACATGATTTGAATAATCCACCGTTGTAAACTGCGTGGATTGAATGACCGACGTTCATTGCTAAGTACTTTTGCACGGTATGCATGTTCATGTTTCTTCCCATGGGTTGGATTCAAGATATTTAGAAACATTGTAGCAGCATTGTAGCAACACAACATTTACACCATCCAAAAAATACAAGTAAATGCGCAGTTTAGCAAATATCCGAACAGTTTTGTGTTCCTTGAAAAATCAAAACATTGCACACTGGCCTCAAAGAACTGATTGGAATGAATGGAAACAAAATTGTCCACATCAACGCAAGCCTCAGGCAGCATATCGTCATGTTGTCATTGGGTCATTGCAAACACCACCTTCCAACTGACGCATAGCATTTGGAATAGGTTTTCCGATCATTGTTGGGAACAATCTTCGCAGACTGCGGAATCTACCAATGTTTTGTGGTGAAGTTTTCACAATTGGAAACACATGTTTGACCACCAAAAAAATTATCAATGCAATTTGTGCCCTGCGAATTTTCAAAAAAGGCGCACACGCATACCACACAAACATAGAGTGAAATTTGTTATTCGTAAAATGTTGTGATGCATGCTGACGCCCGAAATTACAAATATCGCACACCACGATATGGTTGACTCCTGTTGGGTATACATACCGCTTCACGTTTGCCAGGGTTGATCCGCCCGAAAGATGACCCGGCAAGAGATCCCAAGCAGTGTGGGGGGAACAAAAGGCATGTTAATGATGATGCTGATGATGATGGTGATGTTGATGATGACTTTGGTGATGATGATGGTGATAAGGATGATGGTGATGATGATGATGCTGATGATGATGATGGTGATGTTGATGATGATTTTGGTGGTGATGATGGTGATAAGGATGATGATGTGATGATGATGACGATGATGATGATGGTGATGTTGATGATGACTTTGGTGATGATGATGGTGATAAGGATGATGATGATGATGGTGATGTTGATGATGATTTTGGTGATGATGATGGTGATAAGGATGATGATGATGATGATGATGCTGATGATGATGGTGATGTTGATGATGACTTTGGTGATGATGATGGTGAAAAGGATGATGATGATGATGATGATGATGCTGATGATGATGGTGATGTTGATGATGGCTTTGGTGATGATGATGGTGATGGTGATAAGGATGATGATGATGATGCTGATGATGATGGTGATGTTGATGATGACTTTGGTGATGATGATGGTGATAAGGATGATGATGATGATGATGATGCTGATGATGATGGTGATGTTGATGATGAC
>Ga0126342_10004754_pt1 | contig 23375 bp, 19 predicted proteins | sample Cyp1metagenome_FD_92528 | JGI IMG/M metagenome (GOLD analysis project Ga0126342, IMG submission 92528) | Coral microbial communities from Lord Howe Island, Old Settlement Bay, Australia - Cyphastrea 1 metagenome | ecosystem: Host-associated > Invertebrates > Cnidaria > Coral ...
ATACAGTATATAGATATAGTATATAGATATAGTATATAGATATAGTATATAGATATAGTATATAGATATAGTATATAGATATAGTGTATATAGATATAGTATATATATAGTATATAGATATAGTATATAGATATAGTATATATTATATGTATAGTATATATATAGTATACATATATATATATATATATAATATGCATAGTATATATATAGAGTATATATACAGTATATATAGTATATATATACTGTATATAGAGTGTATATATATATAATGTATATCACATGTTCCCATAAAACTTGAACACATCGTTATTTTGTTGGTAATTCTCTTGGACAAACCCACATATAAATAAATCGAGATGGCACCTGTCACTGCGTCTCACAATATAGCGCTTGTTTTTTAGCTTTAGCTGTGATTCGTGATTCCTCAAAAATACCGGCAGCGAGTTTACAGCCAACAACCATCAAAGAACCATGGGAATGTGTTTTCCCCATGTGTTCGGTAGGGACGTCGTCTTCTGTCCGGAATTTTCATTCGTTTCCCACTTCTGCCTCTTCTGCAAGGTCGTTTCATGCAAAATGCTGGCTTCCGTCACCCTTTTTTGGACATCCCATCCCTATGACTTTGGCTGTGGTATGGAACCTCGAAAAACAGGATCTTCGAGTAGTTGTAGCTGGGAAACATTCCACAAATTCAGTAGGACGAAAAACAAGAGACTTGGTGGGTTATAGTACCCCAGAAAGATAGAACAGTGATTTACCACTAGTGGAATGTGATGTTTCTACTTTTTGGGGATTGCTGTGCATATTCAATCTTTTGGTCAACACATCCCGTCCTCGATTGGTTCTATCCCCATTTCCGGACGGTTTACACAACCCAGTGATTGACGGTTAAACCTTTGTTTTGATGTGCTTGTTGATGATATCCCATCAACAACTCCCATTGTATCCCCATATACATGTATATTTTTATATACATGTATATATGAATGTAAATGTATCGCACACACACACACGCATATATATATATAGACAGATATACACATACATATCATTGATTTTGAGAATCTCCCAATCACATCTCCATGAAATTCTGTTTTCCCATTGTTTCTTGCTTAAATCCCATGTGATACTCCCTCTTTTGATCCACATTACTATCCCATGATTCGTGGTTATGAAGCCGCCAAATAGGGATGCTTAAACCACTTTTAAGTTCCTATCTTTGATATTCTTGTTGAATATTGGTGATATCCCAATGAACAACTTCCTGTCAATTCCCCGTATCAATTCCTCATATCAATTCGCCATATCAATTCCTAATATATTACATATATATATATATATCTATGTAATATATATATATAATACATATTTATACAACTATATATAAATGGTGAAAATGCCAAAACCTCTGAAATTTTTGCCCCACTCCGTCAGGCAGATGTGCCGCTGACGGATTTCCTGCTGCAGCGCTGGCCGTCGTTCTTCAGCACGTCCTCCGTGGCGCGGCGGACGGTGGCGCGCGGCCGCGTGTGGATGGCGGAGGATGTGGTGCAGTCAGGTGGTGCAGCCAGGAAAACTAACAGTTTGCTATTGAAAATGGCCATAGAAATAGTTGATTTACCCATGAATAGCATGGTGATTTTCAATAGTTATGTTAAATCACCAGAGGGTATACCCTCCAGAAAACGAAGTTAGCTATAGAAAATTGCCATTTAGAGGTGATGTAGCTACTAAAAATGGTGATTTTCTATAGAGATCAATAGCATTATATCCCAACGATAGTAATGGATGAGGACAGTGATTGGGAGGATAGTGATGAGTATCCTAACCACAACGATCGTAATCATGTTTCATAAAAGAAACAACTGCATGGGACTCTGGAATAATGATGATAACACTGGTACTGATTTATGATGATGATGATGATGATGAATAAGTAAGATAATAATATATAATAATCATTAGTGATAATAATGACTAAATAGTGAACATAGTGATATTACACACACATATATGTATATATATGTATACATATATATATACACATATACATTATATTTTGATATGACAACATATCTATATACATGTATCGTCATGTATCTATACAGATATGCCATGGTATATATAACTCTCTGCGCCACTGAAGTCGATTTTGGCTTGACCTTGTCCAGCTTCCAGGTACAACTGGTGCAGGATTTCGCAACCACTCACCGTATGTATGTATATGCGTAAGTATGGATATAGATGACATATTTGTTAAGAATAGGAACAGCGATGATGATCATAGGAAGTACTGTAGTTCTAAAATCAATGGGAAAACTAGCAATAATGTATTGTATGAATTGTTTCGACATTTTTTTTGCAGATACACACATCTACAAACATACGTATAATATATATATACACACACGGAGACGTGTGTATATATATATATATATGTACATATGCATGTAATGATAAGAATATGATAAGAATCGTGATAATGATGACACACACATGCTCATGACAATAAAAATACAGTAGTATATAGTGATAGTGACAAAGATGACATTAAGGACGATAATCATGTTGGTATAACTATATGTATATACAGATATAAAATCATTTAAATATACATTGATATGGTGTCTTCTCGGTTGTTTGTTTGGTCCCCCGAATCTCGTGTGGCCGATCCTCAGCTCCAGGTGCGCCAGGTGCCGAGCTGGGTCCTCTGCGGCAAGCGTGGTGGAGTGACCTGGACGTGGACTGGGTGGACTGGGGATGCTGCGCTCATCCCAGGAGCCCTGGATGGTCCTGGGCCCTGGGTCCTCACTTCTCCATAAATCTCTGATAATCTCTGGCTGGTTTGGCCATAGATCACATTTTCGAAAACTGCAAGGCATTAACAGGGTCGATGATGGGAGTCCCAGCCATTTCTGGTTGGTAAATCCGTACCAATTAGCCATTAAAGGATATCACGAGATTCGTGGTCAAATTATGTCCTCGCAATTGATTGAACTAGCCATCCCACACTCGCCTTTTTCAGGATCCATGTTTGGAAGGTCTTCAATCTTTAGTGAACACTTAAATTGGGTAAAGCAACGATTTATATCCAGGGAATCTGGGATCCACATTGATAGCCCCCAAGTAGATACCATCCGGACATGCTTACAAGGTGGTGCCCCCTACTTTGCGAAGTCGGTTGATAAGTAGAGTTGATAAGTAGATTAACACGGGGTTATGGTAGATATATCACCATATATACACAACAATATACCACATATCATACATCATATATCGTATATCGTATATCACATATCATATATACTTCGATGGGTTTTCAACCAACTTGCAGACGTGGGGCAAAAAATCCTTGTGTCGTTTGGACTGCTGAGGTGAGTCCATCAAAGGAAAGACCATTCTCTTCGTGCCTGACTATCCACGACGTTCACCCCACGAGACCAAGCTGGTGCCGGGGCAACGGCAACGGTGGGCAACGCACCATCCATTGGGTGCTTGTTTCTAGTGATCTCTTGGGACCTTACAAAGTGGATGCGGCAACGGATCCAATGCGATCATCCAATGAATCCACTCTGAATCCACCTGGACCTTTCTTTGATTTCATGTGAAGTGGCTACAACCACTGGTTCAAGATTTTCTTTGGGATTTCTGAGAGCTGGATTTGGACTCCCCGGAAACTGGTGTGATTTCTATCGCAGATCATCAACCATAGCAATCCCCAGCTATTCCCTTAGTTGTTTCAGATGTTTTGGGGATATGGAAGTAAAATGGCCCCATAATTCTTGCTTCACCTACGTTAAATACGTTAAATCCTGCATAGAAATCCCCAGGTTTTCCCCACTTCGGCATCGCCGTGTTGAATTTGAGGTGGTCCTGTGGGAAGACGACCATCTGGCGGTGGTGGTAAAGGAGCCTGGACTGCGCCTGTTTGGTGCCTTGGCAAAATCAGGGATACTGAGATTCGCCGGTGGTTGGATGGATTTATAATGGATTTATATGGAACATAAGCATTTTTATAGGTAAACCATGATTATCATTGTTGTCATATACTGGTTGGTGGTTTGGAACATGAATTTTATGACTTCCCATATATTTGGGAATAACAATCCCAACTGACGAACTCATATTTTTCAGGGGTTGAAACCACCAACCAGTAAATCATTATTTTGTTGTCATCAACGGGCCATGACTTCCAGTTCGCTATGTTAAATAACCAGAGGGTATAGGATAATGATATTCCGAATAATGAACTTTGAAATATCATCGGATTACATGGAATATAACTGGATTTTCAATGGGATTATAGTGGGAACATCATAGGGAAGCCAACCATACTTAGGTTTTCAATGGATGAAATTGAAAGCCCCACACAGATGCCGAAACATATTTCCAGGATGAGGACTAGCTACGATATTTCGTTTGTCTTCAAATGTGGGTGAGCCTTGGCCGGGGAGAGTTTCGTGCTTTAATCTTTGGAGATCTTCCCCTCTGTTTTATTTTGATTGGCAGTATGATCATCAACGTCCAATTTTGGGTAGAAGTAGAACCCACTTCATAGTGACATCATGGCCAATCCGAGATGCCCTGTCAACAATGATATTTTAGCTGGTCAGCAATGAATTTTGTACCCACGTGACATACTCTTATAACAACGTGACCGTCGTGACCAATCCTTTTGCTGTGCCAAAACAGCTATGTTACAACTCCTCTTGCCACCCAGGTACATGTTCCGTAAATCCCCAGTGGCAAATCCCATCATCAACCCCTCGTGGGTATGTTTCATGCAATACCCTGGCTTAAACCTTTGCTATGGCTTTATCTTGTCAGGCTTAATACCATCCACATATCAGATATATCATCTATTCATGTTTGAAATTTGAAATTTGACATATGCGTAGGTGTGTATATATGTATATACATATAGACCTATGTGTATATGGGCATCTCCGTAGGTGGCATACGGACCTTAGCCAACATGCTGGCGGCCAAAGAAGAGGGCGCATCATTGCATCCTTCCAAAGAGGTGACGAAGCCGGGATTTGATGTGCTTGGGGTAAGATTAAGTTGGCGAATTTGAGTGCATCTAGAATGTGGTAATATACGTACATATATATGCGTGTATATAACATGTCTAGATGTGTACATTATGAGTCATACTTCTGAAGAGAAGTCACGGAGATGAACCCAGATGATATGAAACCTGCATATCATGATATAATGGAAGCGTTAGGAAACAAGCAGGTGATTTCACTCATCAGCCAAAACAAAGCTAATCCCTTCCCCCATTCGTATGACATACCCGCTGAACGAAACGCTCGATTAGTACCGGGGTTATTCCTGAATAATTGAGACTGTATTTGTTGCTGATATTTTATATGTGCCGCGGTCAAAAGTTGGATGAGTGTAGTTGACTCTACATGCTGCGTGTCAAAAGTTGGATTATATATACAATATACAGATAAAAGGCATGTTATTCCCGAATTAGTAACGATTTACATACCAATTCTAAGGATGATGGTGGTATGACCACACCGCATTCATACTACGTTTCTTGACCATGGTACATACCAAATAATATATTTATACACATGATATCGACAGTACATATCCCTTTATATTCCCGTTATAGTCCCATTATATCCCTATCATATCTCTTTTACATTCCCATTACATTGCCAGTTATATTCTCAGTTTTGTTGGTTGTGTTTCCCAACTTACCTTTTTTGGGGGGCCGGGCCTGGGTTCGCCATTTTTCAAAGGAGGACGCCTTGCCAGCTCCCGTGCCGTTGCATTTTCTGGAAGCCGAGATCGGTGGTCGCCTGGGCGACGCTGTCCGGGGATGGAAAAACCCAGCAGTTTGGCCAGCTATTTCTATGGTGTTTCCCTCTGTTGTTGTGGTTTTTGGGGGATCATCACCTCGAAGGAAGGGTCTCGAAAGCAGAACTCCCCGGGTCTTTGGAGTTTCAAGGAAATACATGTTGGAGACCCTGAGATTTGGATGTTGAGACTCATGAGTCTTCACCTCAACATACCTTAACGACTTTTATTTTTGGAAGGTGTTGTTCCATAAAGTGGACCAAGACTTCTTATGGGAGGCCTGAACCATCCAGAAGAAAGTGGGCCTGTTTTTCGTCAGAGAATACAGCAAATGCATGCTTCTTAAGAAGATCATTCTGAAATACAGCATCATGCAATATAGAGATCCAAATGTTGTCCTTCACCAGTTCTCTTTTTTGTCTAATATTAAGTTCCCACTGTCCAAATCGCTGCTTCGCAACAAGGTTGTGTCCTTGTTGCGAAGACAGCGCGCGCGGCGCTGCAGGGGTTGTCCAGCCCATCGCGATGCTTTCAGGGCCTTTTCGTGACTGGCGGGGTCCTTTGGGACGAAGCAAAGCTTTTGGCAGCAACGGGGTGGACACTACGTCGCATGGAGCCAAGTGTTGCTCGGATCTGATGCCAAAGATGTGATGAAACCAATAGCATAAACCCTGGTCTTCAAAGGTTGAGCAAAAAAGTCAAAGGGTAAAGTAGGAGTGAATTTTGTTGGTTTCACCTCGGTTTAGTTTTAATTGTTCGGTGTTTTGTTCGACATATTTCCAGTAGGATGCTCGGGATGTTAGGATGGTCGGACCTCCGGGATGTATCTGTTTCAAATATGTTCAAATGATATTCTCAATGACGCTCTCTCTGCTGCTTCACAGGTAGTGGCTACAGAAACACTGATTTTCCATGCCTGGCAAACTCTCATGAATTTTTCCATGTTTGCTGAAATCCACAAATTTTCAGTTCTTTTTTCTCCATTTTTGGCTGGTTCATAGAATTGGATGATGGGAAAATTTCCAGGAAAGCCCTATATTTGATGGTAAAAACCATGGTTTCCTGTAGATTTTCCCTTAAACCAATCCATTGACTGGTGACATGGTCCGTTTCGATCGTCAGGTCCGTTTCGGTCACCTCCTGGCGGCCGAGCGGGGCGCGGCCGAGCACTCGGCCGCCGCGCTGCGGCGCAGCGCGGCGGAATTGGCGGCGGCAAACGGCGCGCCGGCGCTGCTGGGAGATGTGGAGTTCGGTGGGGAGGAAGCGCCACGGATACGAAGGACGACGAGAACGGGGAATCTGTTGGTTGGGAATCTGTTGGGTGATTTTGAATTCCACATGGAAACGTTTTTATGTGAAAATTTAAAGGTCATGGATTGTTGAACATCCCCCAACTTCAATTTGTGAAATTTTAGGGGCTGGAGTTGGAATTGTTGGTGAGTAGTTGGCTAAATAAATACGGTGACATAATTCATGAAGTATCCCAGCCAAAGGAAGCAGTTTATGACAAGTAGCTGGGTTATATAGCCCAGATTACACCACGCAAATTGTTCTATAAAGTCGTTTTTTTTTTTAAGGGACTTTCAAGTCACTTTATTTACGAAATATCGAGCTATCACGGGTTGGTACACCCTTACCAACCAGTTGGTTGGTGGTCAGGGGTGTAGGCCGGTGAATCCATTTCTTTTTGGTCCTAAAAATTGAGCATATCCTCAAGAATTGCAAAATTGAATTGGAAAAATGGTGCTTATCCTTTTGCAGTGGAGGTACCCCATTTTCGGACAAACCCAGATCTGCTTGGTGGTTTTAATTCTAAATCTTTCTTAGTTTTCTCCTTACTTGAGAAGATGGTTCCCAATGACTGCTGTTTTTCAGGGGGGTTAAACCCAGGAACCGGATACAGCATATTTGGAACAGTTTGGAACCAGTTGGCCAAACCAGTGGTCCCTGTAACTGTCCCATAAGATGACGGTTTTTGGCCCATGATGCTGGAAGTTGTGAGCTGGATGGCTAGTAAGGGTCATCATCCCACAATTACCAGATAAATGGATGATTACCAGACAATGACCTTATTTCAGCTTGAATAGTTTTTTTTTTAAAAAAAATTTAATCCAGAGAAATGGCTTTGCCGTGTGGTTATCGATGGGACTGGTTGCTGCGTTTCTTTGAAGTCCATCCCGTTGCCAATCACCACGTGGTCAGCTCAGATTTGGTTCCTACTGGGGTGACTATCGCAGGTATTGTTTGGTAAAGTTGTCAGAGTTGCATCCTTCAGTTCAGTTTAGCCGCCCCTCAACGAACAGAGACCCTTTCAGCATTTCAGCCGGTGCGCCGGGGGGCGCCAGGAATCAGCTGTTCTTGGTTGTGAGTCGTTGGCACCTCAGGTCCCGACCAATGCCGACTCATTGGAACATGGGGGTTTGACCATATTGATATCATTTGATATCCATGGAATCTATGATCATTATGGTCCATAATTGATAACACTTGGGATAAACAATCCAGTAGTATGATCTAGTAGTATCCATTAAATCACGGAGAAGTGGATCATCACCATTTTGCCACCGGTGGGGCGACCAGGAGGCTGATGGAATATGATGGAATTGGAGCATCAATTTGAGGGCCTTGGGTCAAGTTTGGGATAGGGGTTGTCCAAAAAATGAGATTACTGTAACACCCACTTTCCAAATGGCCATTTTGATGTTGGGAAAATGATCCAGAGAGGGAGTCGTCATACATCACCCTCTAGTAATCTAATAGTTTGCTATGGAAAATGACCATCTTTAATAGGTATATGGTATAGAAGTATATGTATATATATATAGAAGATATCTACACATGGGCCATTTTCCATAGCAACCTGTTGCACTACCTTCCAGGTATCCGGAATGGGGGTCCATCTCCCCATTTCGGCTGCTACACTCCACAGCTGAATGGGTAATTTTTCGATTACCATATCTGTTTACTGGAAGGTACCTAGAATTTCGAGCAAGAAATTGGTTTCTCCCTATAACAGAACCATTCTTTTGAACCACCTGGTGGTCCAACAAAGATGTTTTCTGTTTCCCCCTGTAGGGCTGATGATCCCAATCGACTCATCACGGTCCGCGAAATTCAGTGGTCTCAAGCGGTGTCGCACACTGCGACGCCACGTTGACGTGCAGCGCCCGCCCTTGTGACCGCTTCGCAATTCATGGGCTCCGTCCGCTCCGACAGCAAAGAGGCGCTGCAGAATCTGATAGGAAGCTAAACTACTCCCACAATGGATAAAACATGATAAAACAGGATCCAATGTGGACAACCCAATCATAAACCTACCATGTCAGGATGCGATAGAAACCACCCATATTTTTTTTTCTTTGGGATGGTTTATCGTTGGGTTTGCGGCATTAATCATTATTTGTGGACCTTAATTCCTATGAACCCTGGATGCCTTTGCAGGTGGATTTCACCTGCAAGATGGGGTTAAAATTTTAGAACATCATGATGGTCATAGTCAGCTACTGGTGAAACATAAGTTCCACCATGAACAGCCATTTCAAGGGTATGTCAGGGGGAATATGAAAAATGTGCCATGGTCAACTTCGGTAACTTGTCCATATATTTTGGTGGATGGTCATCTATGAATTAATGGCATGAGAATTCCGTGAATCTCGGATGACCAAATCCCATGACCGTCCCATTTAACTTGATCGTTTCAAAAAACATATACATATACATATACATATACATATATATATATACATATATATATATATACATATATATACATATATATATACATATATATACATATATATATAGATAGATATACATATATATATATATATACATATATACATATATACATACATATATATATAGATAGATAGATAGATAGATAGATTAGATAGATAGATAGATAGATTAGATAGATTAGATAGATAGATAGATAGATAGATAGATAGATAGATCGATAGATAGATACGATAGATACGATAGATACGATAGATACGATAGATACGATAGATACGATAGATACGATAGATACGATAGATACGATATATATATATGGTCATTTGGGCAATAACCATATGACATAGGCCAGTTACATATACGGAATATCCCCAGATACACAGGTTCAGAATACGGCTGATGTTCACCACTTCCCTTTCTGGGTCCCGCAATTCGTCCAGCAAGTGATTTCACCCCCTCCATGGCGAGGTCCATCCCGGTCAGATCACATGCCTTGCTGAAGACGTCCCCATGAAGTTTTGAATGATTTTCCCATATTTTCCCAGATCAAAACTTCCATAAAAAATGGGGGAATGCCCATTAAATCACATTCTTGAGATGGGTTCGAACATGTTTAAACCACTGAAACTGGAAGACCCAGCATTTGGGGACATCTCTGATCGCTTTCTTTGCATGGATCTTGTTTCCTGTTTCCTGTACCATTTCCAATCAATATAAATCAATCCAGCAGCATGTGTATTTTGCTGCAGGCAGGCGAGGTCTCAAATTGCTGCAGCGCAGGAACGAGATTTCCTCTTTGCAGACAATTTGGAACCACATGCCACCAGAAGGAATCTGGGGCTTGGTCGAGAGGTTGGTGAATAGCTGGCATGATTGGCTTAGTTCTTGAAGGAATATATATATATATAAAATTATATATATATATATGTATGTAGATATATACATTCCAATGAAGCAATGATAGTTGAATAGTGAGGATATGAACTGAACAAATGATAGTTGAATCTGAGCACGTCCCTTTTCACCGACTGGCGACTTGGTGAATATTAGTGGGGATTCCAAGGTTACATGATATAATATGATCAATATCATTAATACAGACTACCTGGAGCCTGACCAAAAAATGTATAGAACTTAGCAGGACCAATATGTACCAAAAATATATAGAAATTGTGGCTCAAGAGGTATATATATATACACAGTATATCCATAATGGCATTCGACAAATTGTTGAGGGTCAAGTCAATAGCTCAAAGTGATGCCCCGAAGCCTGATGTTTTGGGCTTTATGGCTCCAAAATGAAAGAGGAATTGATCAGTGGCTCCGAGAACGTGGGGAGCCAGTTTTTTTTAGGGGTCAAGATTGAGGTTGACATTACCCTCTGGTAATTTAACGTAGCTATTGAAAATGACCATTTAGTGTGGATTTTCCCATTAAAAATGGTGATTTTCCATAGTTATGTTAGTTTACCAGAGGGTAGGTTGACCCTGTAATTGTTTCTGAAATTTGGGTCGATTTTTGAAGGGTGTGACCATCTCTTGTTCAGAGACATGTCCACATTCAGCGCGACCCTGGCCGTAGGCTCCAGTGGCTTCCAAATTTCAGCACCCAAAAAGATAGAACGGGAAAATTAACATATGGCTATGGATCAATACCTATTAATACCATTTTTAATGGGATGAACATCCATAAATCCCAGCTATTTTGGGGTTCACTAGGTACCAAGGTTTTGACCCACCCCCATAGTCCAATCCTAGTGATCCATTGAATCTTTTCTGTTTTTGCGGGTTGAAATCCATGACTTCCCCGCAGCTGAACATTTTTCACTTTCGCACAGGAAGGAGATCCTGAAAGCACACCCAGATCCACGGCTAAAACGGCACAGGCGGATGTTGTCGGTTTTTGAGAGGAAACACATGGGAAATGACTGTCAACAAGGTTTTTTTTTTTGCTCCATATGTTTAAACAAATGCTGGGATGAAGAACACAACCCATTTTCGGGTTAAAAGGCAAAACATCTTCTGGTTGAACCATGTTGAACCCCCGATTTGTCTCTTGATCGGAGCACAGCATTACTGGCCTATAAAAACACCCAACACTGCAACTTTGATAGAGAAACGTCGGTGTTTAGGGGTTTCGACTAAATTGTCGGACCCATTTTTTGTGATTTTTGTGAGTCTGTGAGTTCCATGATATTTTGGACATCACGAACTCATGATCTCATGTCATGTTGGTGAAATCCCCATGAGCCATACCAGCCATGTTCGTCCCTGTAAGCCCAGTTGCAGAACTGAGACCAACCCATCGGCTGAATCTGCAATCGATTGGATGTGGCACTTAGAATCTTTAAGATTATCACTCAGGTATAATCTTAAGTACGTTGGCATATCTTACACAATCTTAAGTACATATCTATGGTTGGCAAACCATATGACAATTTTTCACATAACAATTCAAAATCACAATGTTTCATGGGTAAATCATCGATCTAAATGGCTATGTTCCAGTTCGCAAAGTCTTCAATTCCCAGAGGGTATCTTCCTGATATACTATATCCCATTATTAAAAAAATCACCATTTCTTGATATATTCCCAGTAAAATGGCCATTTTTCCATAGTAATTGATGACCATTTCCCATGATATTCCCACCAGTGGGACGGTTGCGCTAAGGAGATCACGAAGCTGATGGGCCCCGAGTGGCGAACGAAGTACCTGGTGGCTGCGGCTCGGCTTTTTGTAACGAAGTAGGGTGCCAACGTAACAGGAATGCCTGCAGCAGTAGGACATAATCAGGGAATTAATTATATAGATGATATTAGATGATATTACATGATCTTAGATGATCCTAGAGATGATCCTAGATGATCTTAGATAATCTTAGATGATATTAGATGATTGTAGCCCGCGGCCATGGGGTGTTCTTACATTTTTTTACACCAATTATCAACTGAGCAGTGGCTGCAAGGCCCGGCTGATGATTTTTTCGATGATTCTCCCACACAAACCTTCATTTCGTTGGAGGATTCTCCAGCTACCCTCTGGTAAACCAACAGTTCGCTATTGAAAATTGCCATTTATAGATATTTAAAGTGGATTTAGCCATCAAAAATGGTGATTTTCCAGTTCGTTATGTCAACGTTGACCAGGCCGGGTAGCCATAGCCATGTTTGATGATCCCTTGCCGAGGCCACTGTCGCCCTTCAGATCACCTTGGCCTGTTTTGCCAAGAGCTGGTCCTTCTGGACGTTCCTGGCTGGCGGAGATGTCTTTTTTTTGGTGGGTTTTTGAGGAACAACAACAGAGATTTCAGTGGGATTTGAATGGGATTTTGAATGGGATTTTGAATGGGATTTTGAATGGGATTTTGAATGGGATTTTGAATGGGATTTTGAATGGGTACTGCCAAGGGTAAGAAGAACTAGCAATCATGAGGTTCATTGATCATGGACTTAACCATCGAACATGCATAAAACATGCAGTCTATGGAGGTTTCCTAAGTCATGGGGGTACCCCCAGCCATCATCCAAGTCATGACCAAACCAAAAGTGACTTGGAATGGTGACGACTGGGGATCCACTTGAGAAAGACCCAATTTTTCTCAGTGATCCTCCAAACATTGCGATGGAAAATGCATCATTTACTTCGAGGATTTTTGCCGCTTGAACAACATGTGATTTTTATGTGATGTTCAATAGCAAACTGTCAAATTACCAGAGGCTCCCCAATGACACAACCAATACTTGACCGCTATTTGTGCGTGATGGAGTGCCAACGGTTCTCTAAAATAAACGTCAAAATTCCGATCCAAAGAAGAAAAGGCACCCTATTGAAACATAGCGAACTCCCAGACACGAACTGGAGTCTCTATATATAAAGATGTTACGCTGCTACACACGTAGCTTGGGAATCCATCTTTGAATTTCACAGCTCTTTGAGTCTCTAACCATCAATCTCCAATAAATAAGATAAAGGAGTCAATAGATTACCCTCTGGTAAACTAACATCAACTATGGAAAATCACAATTTTTAATGGGAAAACTCACTATTTATATGGCCATTTTCAATAGCAAACTGTTGGTTTACCAGAGGGTACGTCGATTTTGGTGGTTTAAAAGATGTGCTGGTCCACCACCTCTCAAGAACTCGTTGAACATTAGATGAGTGGCTGGCTTTTTTTTTTAACTCTTGGATCACTGTTATATCCACAATCAATCATAGTTCAGGGCAAAAATTACACCTATGTTGCCGGACCCGACTCACCACATAGAAGGTCAAACTTGGTCGAACTGCAGTGGAACCGGGATGCTTAATTACTAGGAAACCATCCCGTTGCCAGATTGTACTCCATCTTTTGATATTTTTTAAAAAATTGGAGCCAGGATTTTCCCCCATGTTTCCCGGTGTGCCTGGCTTCGAAATGACCCTGGATGTAGAAAAAACACAGACGCATCTTGCGAGGTTCGTGGCGGTGGCGTATATTGTTGGAGCGACTGCAAACCATTCGTGGCTTGGTCCTGTTGCAGCCTACTGTAAGTTATATGATATATAGCACCCCCCCAAAAAGATTTTGGAAAGCCTGGAAATTGTGAGGAAAACATCATATCTTCATCCTGGAACTACTTTTCCATGTTTTTTTGGTTGCTACATACATCTATGTATCATTCTATCATATTCTATCTATATAATACATATGATACTCTATGTAGTGATAGTTTGAGCAACGAATCCCAGCATTCGATGGGATGTGTAGTTCTACAGCTTGCGCTGAAAAGTGGGTCCAAAAAGGGTATCCCCTCAAAATGAAAAAATGTTTGATCATCACTTCCACCATTGAACTGGCTTTAACACAAATTGAATTCCAACTGCGAAATTTGCTAGACATGAGCTAAATATGAGCTAAATCCGCAGCATTTTTAAACATCTTTTTCCTGAAACCTGCTCAAAGACAGTGACGCCAACGTTTTGAAACTCGCGACCGAGTCTGTTCTTGGCCATCCACGAGTTGGCTCACAACTTGGGGGCCAAATCAGCCAGCGCCAACAAGATCATCGGTCCCTTGGTGCCGTTTCGCATGGCTTTCGATGTCAGATGTCAGATGGGACAATTGAAGTATTAGACATGGTGATTTCGTGGGATATTCCATGGATATTCCATGGATTCGACCCTCTGATTTGCTTCCGTTTCAGCATCTGATTTTCACAGATCACAGATTTGAATCACAAAGGCTAAGGCCACGGCAAAGGGCTTTGAAGTTATGAAGCACTTGGGGGTAGAAATGGGGGTACCACCATGCCATTTCTGGAAGGTCAAGGAAAATCCCCCAAAAATGGATGATGACTGGGGGTAGCCCGGTAGCCTTATTTTAGGACGCCTCCACTTGTTGAGGAATGGTGGCGAATCTTCCCATTGTCTTTCCCTACTGCATCACCTTCAAGCCGTGCGCCAGGGGGGGGGGTTCCGAAAACGGCGTGGCTTCATAACTGCAGCAACTAGGATCAAACATACGTACGTGGGTGTTTATAACTTATAACCATAAAATCTGTTGGAATTGCGTGCTGGATATATCTACTAAATACTGTTGTAGACCAGCTTATCATTGGGGTTGGGGCCCTTCCTGTAGCTGTGATGAGTGGTCCTACTCCCCATCCATATAAAACACCTCAACCGCTGGGACCCCAAATTATACTATGTAAACGATTTAATACTACGGCAAAACCCTGAGGTTTGCCCGGACTCGCAACGAGTGTCCGGACATGATGATGATGATGATGATGATGATGATGATGCTGATGATGCTGCTGATGCTGCTGATGATGATGATGATGATGAGGATGATGAGGATGATGATGATGATGATGATGATGATGCTGGTGATGATGATGATGATGATATGATGATAACCCATATGCTCCACATAAAAAACATGTATCAAACCCTTATTGAAGATCTTCAGTGAATGTAGAAGTTTAACGTTGTGGGAGAATTAAGCCCCTATTGAAGATCTAAAAGTTTGACTGGGGTGGGAGAATTGAACCCAGATTAGAGATCTTTAATGAGTGTAGAAGTTTATGGGGGTGGGAGAATTAAACCCTTATTGAAGGTGGTCAATGAATGTAGAAGTTTAATGGGGGTGGAAGAATCAAACCCTTATTGAAGGTGGTCAATGAATGTAGAAGTTTAATGGGGGTGGAAGAATCAAACCCTTATTGAAGATCTTCAATGAATGTAGAAGTTTAATGGGGGTGGGAGAATCAAACCCTTGTTGAAGATCTTCAATGAATGTAGGAACTTAACGGGGGTGGGAGAATTTAACCCTTATTGAAGATCTTCAATGAATGTATAAGTTTAACGGGGGTGGGAGAATTCATATGATATGTATAGTGTGAGCAACAAATCCTCGTAATTTACGCTATTTTGGGCTTGGGCAAACCTCGGGGTCTGTGTGTAATACTATATAAGTATATATGTATATATGTATATATGTATACGTTCACACACATATATATATATGCATTAACATGTAGATATATGCATATACATTCTACATATGATTACATATGTGTGTATGTCTGTAATGTATGTATGTCGGTCTGTACTGTATGTAATGCATGTAATGCATGTAATGTATGTAATGTATGTAATATCATGTAACGTAACGTAGTGTGATGTACAATAATGTAATGAACGTAATCTGATGCAATGTAATTGGTGTATGTGCACGCAATATATATATATATGGGTAAATTATAACGACCTCACTGCGACCTCACTGGAAATCATGAATTAGTAAGGGGAATCATCCCAAAATGGCCTTAATTCAGGTTAGTGAAATATTAGAATTTACCCATATATATATATATAATGATATTCCGATTTTATGGTGATTAAGCCCCATGATTGAATCGATGACCATTGACTCACAGTGATTGGGACTTCTTGGAAGTCAAAAATCGCCAGGTACCACATGGCGCACCATCGCAACCAGGGCGTTGAAGGGATCGATACGGATGTCCCCACCCTCTTTGAGGGATATCTCATTACCAAGAGCCCCTTGGCTGTGAAAAATGGAGGTACCCTCTGGTAAACTGTCCCATAACTATGGAGAATCATCATTTTTAATGGGTAAATCCACTATTTCTATGGCCATTTTCAATAGCTATGTTAGTTTACCAGAGGGTAATGCCATTGGTGACTTTAATGGGCTTTATTGGGAATCGGGGGACATCATGGGATGTTTAACCTACTGCAACGATATTGGGAGGCTTAAGAATCCACTTGAAACATGGAAATATCGTGGGATCTAACCAACAACGGGATTTCGGATGATTTCGGGATATAACTCATTCATGGATATAGATATAGCACTTGGGGGTTGGGCTGCGGTTGGGATTCTTTCGATATAGCCATGCTGATTGCACCTCGATAGGTTTGGTTAGGACATAACGAAACTATCGAAACATGGCCATGTCCGGCCATGTCTCACTTATCGCGTGGAACAGCACCCCGAAGTGACCCGCTGAAGAGTAAGAAAACATGTTGATTTCATGCGATTCGGAGTAGCAAAAAAATCATCGACAGCTACCGTCTTTGGAGGTTTGCAGGGTTGCTCCAAGATATTAGGGGTAAATTATAGCCACACGTGGGCGAACTTGGTAATTTCATGTCCTTTTCTAGCCATTTCCCCCCTGTATCTTGGGAGCAAACCCTGTCGGTAATGGGAGGGAGCCATCTCGGGACGCACTGCAACAAGAGGCGTAGTGTAGTTCCCTTGAAGGAAACACTTGTCATTTGAAAGACGCAATGCCTGCAGAAACAGTTTTTGTTGAATGCAAAGTATCCAACATCCATTTCAAAGTTCAGGTTGTACTCAGGTCGAAACCACACTATTCCTGCGCGAAAATATGATTCTTGCTTATTCTTGCAAAATAAGCAATATGACCCATAAACATGCAGGGTTTCTTGCAACAGATGCGGTGCTCCTTTGTGAAACTATTCTATGTTCCTTCCAAATATTTCTTAGCATTCCTTTGGAGAAGTGCAGTTGAAGAATTGAAGAGGCAGTTTTCATTAGGACAATGCAGCACTTTTTTGAACATGTACAGTCTCCTTCCTAAACGATCATTTTTACCATTTCCACTATGCAGTCTACAAAAGTGAGAATGTACTCACTTTAGACATCACTGTATGTATCCCTGTAGGGATGCAGGGTTTCTTTCAAAAGAACGTATAATTCCATTTAACGCAAACCAAGAGCCCCTTCACATCTAAAGCAGCGCGGCGGTACTTTACGAGAGGGTCTTTTTCTTACGTAGAAACACTTGTGATTGACAACAATTTCATTTAAAGGGATGTAACATTCCTTGAAGCAATGCACATTTTTTAAAAGTATGTGGTGTTTCTTCAAAGGAAGTCAGTTTTTTGAGAAGATGCAGTTTTGATTAAACAATGCAGTATTTGTTGAAACAGCCATGTTCCTCTTAAACACCATTGTCTATTCAAAATATGCGCACGTGCTTTCAAGAAATTGAAGTATATCCTCACTTTTGAACGCAGACCATTTCTGTGACAGCGCTTTTACAAATTATGCAGTACCTTTATTAAAAAGTGAAAGGTGTCTTTCAACAAGATCCAGTTTTCCTGTGAAAGAAAGGAATATGTAGTCCTTTTCATACCTTTCTGAGAGGTTATTGCTTTAAAGAAGCACAGTTGTAAGTTTTGGTTTAATTAACATAGTAGTTTCTTCTAATTCTCAGAGCATCCGAATTGATAAACAAACACTGCAAAATCAGTGACCACGCAAACATGGTAGACATTTGGGGATGGTAATATGCATGTATATATATATGCATATATATATACTTACACTGACATGTGTATTACTATTGTCCATCTCAATATGCAATGAGACATGTATATACATTTTCTCAAGAAGTGAGGCTCCAGATGCCGCATACATACATACATACATACATACATACGTACGTACGTACGTACATCCATCCATCCATTCATCCATCCATGCATGCATCCATGCATGCATGCATGCATGCATGCATACATACACACACACATATATATATACTGTACATATATGTACACACATATATATACATATATATATACACTTATACACACATATATATATATACATACATATATATATATACATACATACATATATATATACATAAATATATACACATACATATATATATATACATACATATATATATAGACATATATATACATACATATACATATACACACATACATATACATATACACACATACATATACATATACATATATACATATATATACACACATATATATACATACATATATTATATATACACATATATACATACATATATTATATATACACATTATATGCATATATATATAAATTGCATATATATATATATACAGATATACACATATATATACACATACACATATATACAGACATATATATATATACATATATATACATATTATATATACACATATATATATATACACATTTATACATACACATATTATATATATACACACATATGTACATATATATATACATATCATACAAAATAATCTATGTATATCATGTATATGGATGGCATGATCAATACATCATCAGTGCCAGATTCATCATGATCTCTCCAGAGTCAGTGCCATGCCACAGGTTCTTTCGGTCGAGTTGATCACATGATCCGCAAGGCGCCATGGGGCCACGGAGAACTCGCGATAACTCGGAGATGATGAAGTACCCTCTGGTGAACCAACAGTTTGCTATTGAAAATGGCCATAGAAATAGTGAGTTTTCCCATTAATAGCGTGGTGATTTTTCATAGTTACTTTAGTTTACCAGAGGGTAACAAAAATATTCGAGCAGGCGTTGAAAACATTCGTTTCTCAGTATTTCATGAGATGGGTATTTGGGGGCCGTAATGGCTGAGTATTTTGGCTGTCTTTTTTCATTCTTTTCACTGCTTTTTCTGTCGTGACACTTCAAAAATCAACAGTGAAAATTCTTGTGACTTCTGGGTAAATTATAACGACCTCACTACGACCTCACTGGAAATCATGGTTAGTAAGGGAAATCATCCCCAAATGGCCTTAATTCAGGTTAGTGAAATTTTCTAATTTACCCAGTGACTTGTGGCGCTCACTTCTTGGCCGATTTTCTTATACTATCACGTTTGGTTGGCCGATTTTCTCGGAATCTTCTGGGTGCCGGTGATCCATGGGCCATATGGATCCATATGGGCCATGGAGGATTCCAGGATCATCCCTTAAAATGACGGTCAGTTTTCAGGTGAATTGTGACCACTTGTGATAAATAATGATAATACCCTGTGGTAAACATACAAAAAACTATGGAAAATCACCATTTTTAATGGGAAAATCCACTATAAATGGCCATTTTGAATATGTTTATATTACCCTCTGGTTATTTAACATAGCCATGGTATAGATGGCCCATTGAAATAGATGGTTGACCGTTCTTAAACATGGTGATTTTCCATGGCTATGTTAAATGGTAAATAAGGATAAATTTACTTGTGCTTAATTAGTAGATTTAGTAGGGAATTTTTCGGGAATGATCCACTGGCTAAGTATCAATAGTAATCCCACAAAAAAAAAAAAACAGCAACCCATCTCCCTACGTAAAACGCACCAGTACTGATAAATAGTGAATGATGCGTGTTACATGAGGCGCATAGTCAGAAGCTCCGATGGATCCATTGCCAAAAACATCAGGATGGTGTGTTTTTTGGGTGCTAAACCATCCGATATTTGACTTATAAAAGGATGGTTACATGGATGATGCCGTTATTTATCCCGTTTTTTGATGGTTACATGGATGATGGGTAATTATGCAGTGACCGGACCCACGCACATCTGAAACCATTTGAATGCCACTTCGACCCAGTCAGTCTCTTTGGCAGAACCATTTCTCCGGTTTTTCCTCGCCTTGCAGCCTTGAAATGGAGTCCTCAACACCTCAACACCCTCATTTCGGCCTGAGGTTTTAGTATTTGTGTATATAGGTAAACATATAGATGATATATATATATATATATATATAATTATATATATATATATATATATATATATTATAGGTTATATCACCAAATCATGCAAGTTTTCAATGTCATTTTTTGATCCGTGACGTGAAACTTGCACTGATGAGTTCGCAACCATTCCATTGATCGCGCTAGGCAATTTTCATGTTCTTTCAGATTTTCGCCTATGCCTTGCGTCCGATGTTCATCAAACCAGACTTGGTGCCCTTGGATTTCTGGGTGCTCTGCAACTTCTTCGCACCTCGGTTTTGACACTGGATCTCAATGACCCGAAAAACATGTTTGGGGAGATCAGAATCGTCACACAATTCTGTTACGATATTACTGATGTATGGTTCATCATGATCATGGATAAGTTATAAATTATAATTGTTACAACCACTTCAGTGCGACGTTGTTGTAAAATGCGTAATCATCCCCATATTGGCCTTATTTCAGGTTGCTAAATTTCCTTTGGTTTATCGAGATGGATGAATTTGACACATATGGATCATACGGATGAGTCCGAGGCTGCTTGGTGATGGATGCACCCTCCACAAAACCAACATAGATGAGGCTTTGCATTGAACTTGATGCCATAGAATAGAATGTAAAACATCAAAGCGTAATCATGGTGGTTTTAATCATGTTGTATTTTCAACAAAAGAAATTGGATTGTATTCTCCCCAATCAGGAACATTTTGTTGGGGTGGATCCAATAGCAATCACCACTAACCAGCTATCTATCCGTCGATCAGCAACACTGGGCACCTATTGGACAGGCTCTTTTGGATCAATGCTACTGCAGTCTGGAAATCCAGACCTTATGTCCCGCTTTGTTTCAGTGGATCCTTATTTCTTCACCGCATGCCTTGGAATGGCCGACATTTTCTGCTTGGGATTATGTATCATATATATACATATATGGGTAAACAGCATTTATCCCACCAGAAATTAAGCCAACTCACCATGGCTAGACTCCTTCAACTGTGCAACTGTGCGATGGGCTTCCCTCAAGTTATACTGGCGACACCATAAAATCCCGTCGAGACGATGATCATTTCTCTCATTCAAATGGCAACAACATACCGGGGTATAGAAAAAAAAATAGACAAAGCCAGATTCATCCCAAATATCCCAATGCTCCGTCGTTGATGACTGATCTGGTGTTTTTTTTTGGCATTGGGATGGATCCATATGGATCCCTGCTTACAGCAAGGTCATGGCCTTCTTCGACTATTTCATGTTTGTGACTGCTGCCTGGCAATCGCTTTATGATTTCTTAGCTGTGGTCAAAAGCGTACAAAATTGGGTGCTTTACTTATAGATGTATATATATATGTACGCATACACACTCTATTCTATATATATATGTAGTATATGTAGAATAGTATATCTATATCTATACTATACATATACACACTTGTATCAAATAGTGGTGGTATTTTTCAATGGTACATGAACTATGACCTCAAATCAGGGGATTCAAGCACCAAATCATAGTTGGTGCCCGTTTTGTGAATGGAGGATACTTCAGCCCCGTTTTTCTACGAGTTTTTTGGAGCTATGACTCAACCAACTTTAGCCAAATGAATCCCATGAAATCCGATGAAATCACCATTTTTGCTGGTAAAATCACGTCACATCCCAATTTTAAGTAAGCAACTTAGGAACTCCCAACGGAACTCCCAACGGTTTCTAAAAGTGGAGCGGGCTCGGGACCCTTGCTCCGCTTGCTCCGCTTGGTCCGAGGTCGGCTGGCAGGCAGTTGGAGGCTCAGTTGGTTCCACTTCTGGTGATGCGAAAATGAGAAAGGCAGGCCATTGGAATATAGATATGTGTGGGAATAGTTCTGGGCAAATTATAACGACCTCACTGCAACCTCACTGGAAATCATGGTTAGTAAGGGAAATCATCCCCAAATGGCCTTAATTCAGTTCAGTGAATTATTATAATTTACCCAGATAGTTGGGATAAGCCAGTAGTGGATATAGTAGTGGATATGTAGTGGATATATTTAGATAAATGTTGCGATATCATTGCGATATAAATGGGATATAGTTGGGATGATGGATATGGGTGGGATCTAGTTGGGATAAGCCAAGGGAATATAAGTGAAACACAATCTCGGGGATAAGCAAGTGGAATATGATGTGGTGCCCAATGCTAGGGATGTCCACTGGGATGAGGACAATTGTGTATTGTATATTGTACATTGCACATTGCACATTGCACATTGTACATTGTATATATATATTGTATTTTGTATATTGAATTGTATAGTGTATAGTATGTATTGTATATTGTATATCTCATTGTATATTGCATTGTATGGTGTATTGTATTTTATTTTGTATTGTGTATTGTGTTGTATTGTGTTGTATTGTGTTGTATTGGGTATTGAATTGTGTATTGTGTATTGTATATTGTATATTGCATATTGTATATTGCATATTGCATATTGCATATTACATATTGCATGTTGAAATGTATTGTTTTGTATTGCATTGCATTGCATTGCACTGCACTGCATTGCACTGCACTGCATTGCACTGTTGGCATGTATGCATGCATGCAGGCACACATGGATGGATGGATGGATGGATGGAAGGATGGATGGATGGATGGATGGATGGATGGGTGGATGGGTTGGATGGGTGGATGGGTGGATGGGTGGATGGGTGGATGGGTGGATGGGGGGATGGGGGGAGGGGTGGATGGGGGGATGGGGGGGTGGGTGGAGGGGTGGGTGGGTG
>Ga0126342_10004755_pt1 | contig 23368 bp, 32 predicted proteins | sample Cyp1metagenome_FD_92528 | JGI IMG/M metagenome (GOLD analysis project Ga0126342, IMG submission 92528) | Coral microbial communities from Lord Howe Island, Old Settlement Bay, Australia - Cyphastrea 1 metagenome | ecosystem: Host-associated > Invertebrates > Cnidaria > Coral ...
TGTATTGTATGTATTGTATGTATTGTATGTATTGTATGTATTGTATGTATTGTATGTATTGTATGTATTGTATGTATTGTATGTATTGTATGTATTGTATGTATTGTATGTATTGTATTGTATTGTATTGTATTGTATTGTATGTATGTATGCTGTTACACATTTATACTTGTATTTACGTCCAACAAACTCCGCGTTACCTCGGATTGGACTCTGTGTGACGAGCCCTCCATTGGCCGCCCCACCGTGGAACAAACTCCCGGGCGGACCGTCCAGTCGGTCCAGTGCAAGGCCATGGCTGACCCGATTCTATCTATCTCCATCTATACATATCTATACATATCTATACATATCCATACATATCTATACATATCCATACATATCTATACATATCTGTACATATCTGTACATATCTGTACATATCTGGACATATCTATACATATCTATACATATCTATACATATCTGTACATATCTGGACATATCTATACATATCTATACATATCCATACATATCTATACATATCTGTACATATCTATACATATCCATACATATCTATACATATCTATACATATCTGGACATATCTATACATATCTATACATATCCATACATATCTATACATATCTATACATATCTGTACATATCTGGACATATCTATACATATCCATACATATCTATAATATCTGGACATATCTATACATATCTATACATATCTATACATATCTGTACATATCTGGACATATCTATACATATCTATACATATCCATACATATCTATACATATCTATACATATCTGGACATATTTATACATATCTATACATATCCATACATATCTATACATATCTATACATATCTGTACATATCTGGACATATCTATACATATCCATACATATCTATACATATCTATACATATCTATACATATATCTATACATATCTGTACATATCTATACATATCTATACATATCTGCACATATCTTTACATATCTGTACATATCTATACATAACTGTACATATCTATACTATACATATCTGTACATATCTAAATCTATACATATCTGTGCATATCTATACATATCTGTACATATCTATACATATCTGTGCATATCTATACATATCGATACATATCTATACATATCGACACATATCGATACATATATATATATATATACATATCTAAACATATCTACACATACCTTTACACATCTTACACGTCTATAAATATATTTACATATCTTCAAAAATCTATGCTTATCTATGTATGAATGTATGTATGTGCATAATTAAATTGAAAATCCTATGTAAATATTTGTGCGCTAATTTAAACATTATTCATATAATCTAATATATATATATCTATATATATATATATGTGCGTATTACATCTAGATCTATATCATCGTAAATACTCCAACTTCACCAAACAGAAAGGTTTGCACACCTTGTTCCAGCCAAAAAATAGAACCCTCAGCCATTGTGCGCAGCTGCCACACGATTTTTGAAGATAGCCAGAAGTCCACCACTTCGACAGGTCCATCTTGTCTCGGTCAGCAGCGGCTTCTTTCAAAGGGCGAACTTGCGCGAAACGATGAGAGCAAATATAAAAGCAATCGCATGAAAACTTTCGGCCAATCAGGTCTGGCTCAAAAAACGAGCTCCTCTGCTGGTACCAGTTTATGTTGATCAAATTTCGGTCAAGTCATTCAAGTCATCCTAAGCTTCATTTCATATCAAAGTCACCAGTGACTTTGGGGTGCAATTGTTTTGAGCCATTCCCGGATCGGTCTTTCATTGTAATTATTTGGAAAAAGCCATGAGGCCCAGCCCCTCACCAAAGACTCAGGGTGAAACAAAGCAAGACTGGATTCTACCAGAATTGCATGAAGGGAAAGCTTCCAGGAAATTCAACAGGTCCTTTCCTAAACAGCCCTGAAACAACCTAGATGATTTGTGTATTGTTTGGTGAGATGCTTGGATTCCACCAGCCACTTTCCAGCTGGTGGTTTCTGTCTGATGCATCTGGCAGCGCTGCATGGCGCCAAGCCAACAGGTGCCCTCACAGGCCCTTGTCACCCTCCACCACAAACCTCACGGCAGGCGCAGGTTCAAAAGAGAGCGATGAAACACAAAAATCTTGGGGCTCTGGGTGCTCTGAGTGCAAAATGCGTACGACAAAATTGGAATGGTTGAATATCATAATCATAAACAACATCCGGAAAAAAAGAGAAGCAACTATGTGCAATTATCAAATATCAGGTGATACTGTATCACTTGCAGCCATGCTTAGATTTCCACAACGCTGCAACGCAAAGCTCTGGCAATTTCCTCCAAGAGTGACTTAGCATCATCCCGGCCGGGCCGGAACTTGAGGCAAGACACACCCCCTCGTAGAAGTAGCGAACAATCTCCTCAGTTCTTTGACTCATGGGCCAGCGATGTGTATAGATTGGCATTGCTTCCAAGGTACACTTTCCAAGAGGTTTCCCTGAACCTGGCATTGGGCAAGACTGGACCGCCACGACATCCGCTCCCCCCGTTGGATCCTCCAAGGTTTGGCTTCCAATGTTCCAACGGCCCAATGGTCCAAACATGCCCGCGGAAGCTTGCGCCATATTCGCGAAGCTTTTGCTGCTCCACCATTTGTCAAAGCTACTCCGATCCGTCCAAGCGCTCATGCTGATGTAGTTCACCTGGAACTAAGTGCTTCACATCAAAATCACTGGCAAACCGATCTCCAAACATGGTATAATTGTCATAGGTTTGATGATCCGTATCCAGGCTTTTGCCATTTTGCCATATGGGTCCGGATCTTTCTTTTGAGAATTGTGTTTATCCGTTTTGTTTTGTTTTGGATCTGCTGTTTTATCCATTTACCTTGCAATTTGCAGCATTTTGGAGCTGGAAGCTGCCATTTCAGCGGTATTGCGACATTTTGGAGTTCAAACCTCTCATTTTCCGTGATATTTGCAACATTTTGGTGCTCAAACTTTTCATGTTGGATGGTACTTTCCGATTAGGGGCCACTTAGGTTTGTTAAGGTTTGGATTGGTTTAGGGTTATTTATTTTTTAATTGTTGTTTTTTTGGGGGGGGTGGTTTTAGGGTTGGTTTGGGGCTTATTTTGGGTTGGTTTAGGGTTTCTTTAGGCTTGGTTTAAGATCCATTTGGGTTGGGTTTAGGATCTATTTCGGGCTGGTTTAGGGTTTATTTAGCGTAAGTGTCAGAGTCTATTTAGGGGCTTAGGGGTGCTTTTGTTTCTTTGGGGGTGTTAGTTTTGGTTTAGGGTTTGTTTGCGGGAAGTTTCAGATTCTAGGGTTTTTAAAGGGTTTACTTAGAGTTGCTTTTGTGTTTTTTTTGGGGGGTGGTTTGAGGGTTATTTAGGGTTGGATTTATAGTGCATCTTGGGGGTTATTTAGGATTGATAAGCAAAAAAAGCAGAAAACCGCAGAAAAGCGTGAAGAAGCAGAGGAGCAAAGAAGCAGAAAAGCAAAGAAGCAAGGAAACAGAAATCAAAAAAAGGGTCCAATTCCCCAACGAAATAGCCCTCCTTTTGCCAAGGTAATCCAAGTTACATCATCGTCTGGAGTTTGCGCTCGTCTTAAGAGCTGGAAGAATTGGAAGCCTTTGGCCTGCAGCTGGGCCATGCAGCCTATCTATCAGCCAATCTGTCCATCGTATCTTATATCATCCTATCTTATCTTATCGTATCTATCTATCTATACGCTTGTAAGAATTGTGAGAACGCAGAATCAGGCAATATCATGATATGAATCTATAGTTTTGTTCATATGTCATCATAGTCATCATCTATCTATCTATATCATGTCGATATCTATCAATTTATGGGGACCCAGCGCCGCGATGCGCCGTGCCTCTTGCAGCTTGCTTTCTCGCTTGGCCCAGCGCTGCTCAAACTCCGGCTCCGATCCAGGCTTCACCGTAAAGCGGTTCATGACCTGAGCGCGGGCAGCGGGCGAGGATTCCAGGATATTCCAGGATGGGCCTGGTGGGACACGTTTTCCAAATGTCGATAAAAATATGACAGAATAATAATACGACAAGAAATGCCCAAAAAAAAACTACCACAGCTTATGAATAAATATATATATATACATACATATTATCTAGTTATATATGTCGTAAAATGTCTCCATTTATAGCACACATACGGTAATCAATAAAATTACCCCTCAAAAAAAGAAATGGAACCAATTTGCCCAGGATGTTACCATCTGGTTGGGGTCCCCTGAGGCTCCAGCAATGAAAGGTGCAGCCTTTGCTGTCTCCTGAAGTCGTGTTTGACTGGACATGGCCTGGGACAACTCCTACGTTTTTTTGGGAAAATGGCCTGGAAATGCCTGGATTACTGCAATGGATTTAGGTTCAATGGAAAAATATTCATCATCTGCGGCTTCACAAGGCGAACGGATCCCCGTTCGGAATGCCTCGGCTTTCTCCAGCAGCATTCCATCCCAAAGCGCGGGCTTCGGGGGACCACTCGTAGGGAATCCTTTCAGCACCTGGCGATTTCGCTGGCGGCAAGCCGTGTAGTTTTTCTTGGGGCCTGGGTCAAAGCTTGAGAAATTTTCTTAGGAATGTGTGCGTGTGTGTGTGTGTGTTAATTATGTTAGTTGCAAAGTGGTGACTGAAGTCACATGATTTGTGATATTCCACATGCAAAATTGGGGGTGCTGCACCAATGTACCCTCTGGTAAACTAACATAGCTATTGAAAATTGCCATAGAAATCAGAAATAGTGAGTTTTCCCATTAAAAATGGTGGATCTTTCCATAGTTATGTGGTCACTTATATACCAGAGGGTACATTGATGCAGCAATTTTCACTTCTCCCACTTCAAAATCACGTCTGCGCCGTGGGAATCCCAGTGACTGCACTGGCGAAACTCACGCTGTCTTCCTGCGGGATGCGATGGGAAATCCCCGGACCAAATGGAGGGATTGATGGGAAAATGATCGAACGAAATTTTCCAATGGATTCAAATGGGGTAATTATGGTAATCAACCAGCCATGTTTGATGAATATAGGGCTTTATTCATCTCACTTCCATCTTTTGATTTTTTTTTCGCGGGCTTCTTCCGTGAAGCACCCCCTGGTATCAAAGTGTCAATTTAAAGGGGTTGCCATCTGTTATCGGATTAATTGTGATGTTGATTGATGTTGACTATTATTGACGGTTTAGTTTGGTGACTCTCTTTGATGATTAGCCGCCAAAATTGGCGCGTCCCCAGTTTCCGGTCATAGGAAATGCGTCCTGCGTCTGCGCAGTGCTGGCACTGAATGCCCCTTTGCTTTCCCAAACGCCAAGGGAAACATAGGTGTAGTCCTCAGGCCACCAGCCCCAGAACAGCATCTGCAAAACAAATGCCACGTTCAAAAGTGCTTCACGGATTGCATGCCAGCAACATCTTCGAACTGCTCGTCGTCGTAGTTGAACACAACCTTGGCATGTCAGTCTTGAAAAACACACAGGCACGCGCGCACAAACAAACAAGCACACAAACACAATGAAAACGAGACACAGGGCGATCGCAAGTAGAGTTTTCAAGAGCGTTTAGCTACTTCCCTGATGACACACTGAAGGTGTATACACAGACACCCATATCACCCCCTTCAAAGGGTCATACCGTGCTCATGTACATCTGAACCCGCATGCAAACAGCACTGCAATGGAAGACAATTTATTTTTCATTATATATATCTCTACTAATTATGGCATATATATTCTAGATGATCTCTACTACAGCAAATGTCTAAAAGCTGTTGGGACGGCCAAGCTGTACTGAAGGAAACCATTCACCCGAGAGACACTGAGGGCTCCTGTGGACTTTGGCGTGCTGGACACGCGTCGCAGGAGAGAGAACCAGCGCAAACCCTCCAAGCCTTGCTGTGGTCACAACCGTTGTACCGGAGAAATCTGGAAACCTCAACAGAAATATAGAAATTCCATGTATTTATCGATTTTATCATGACTAAAAATGATTATTCATGATTTTATCTATGCAGTTATTGATTTTTCTGGCTGGGTCATTTGCCTGGTAATTGGTGTACATATCTATAGGTCATATCTTATGATGGTCATAAGTCATATGCATTATATCTCAGCTCTGCTCACACTTAATCGAATTGGATGACTTGAAGGTTCCAGCTCTGGCTGACATGCAACATCATAAAACCATATATAAATATATATTATAATACCATTAAATCTAGCCCGCAGTGATCCTAGACGTTCTGGGGATAATTAGAACCATATCAAAACATTGTTGGCAACTGGTGTGACTAGGCCTATCATGGCCTATCTGCTTGTCCCCAGAGAAGACTCCAGTTGAAACCAGCTATCCTAAGCCCATCATGGTACCCCTGGAGATCTGATGAAATCTGAAGACCTCAATGAATGGCTTTGGAACATGGGATGTGGTACTTCTGCCATGTTGGCTTTACAGGGGCTCCAAAACCTGGCTTGGCTCAGAAAGATCCGTCTCAAAATTGGTTTTTTACGCTGAAACTGGCCGCCTGGCCTTGGAAGATCTTGGCACATCTTTTGCAAAAATCTGTTTGTCCTTCAAATATCTCTCTGTCAGGGTAGAATGGATGATTCACCCCATGTGATATTCCAATATATTCCATGTGATTTCTGCGTGTTAAGCCAGCCAGTGTTTGCAAGGGAAGTCCGATTTCACTAAGCAACTGCAGCAAGATGCCCCTCTCAAAGGGCCTAGTCACTGCCATCTTTTCATTTAGAATCTGGGGGCCCAAAGTGTAGTCAACCAGCATGGCAAAAGAAATCATGTTTCAACACCTGTCAACACACCGAACATACTGGGTCCAAATCTGGCCACCAACGCGTAGCAGCAAAAAAGTGCATCCAGCAACCAGCAACAGAGCGATCTTTGCCCCAGCGCTGCTCGAATCGCTCTTCAGCGCCTTCTTTGACTCGAAACCGATTCATGACCTCAGTGAGCCCTTTGGCGGCCACAGCACCCATGGGTTGAAGGACTGTCCCTACAGGAAACCATCGTTTTTACCACAGATATGGGATCTTGCGGATTTTCCCTCAAATTTGAGGCTGGCACGATGAAGCGCTCCCCTGTCAAAACATCATCTGTGGTGGCCAACTGTACAGATAAAATGCGACAAACGTGTCGTGCTGTATATACGAGTCTTGAAGTTGCCCAGAAGCCTTCTAGTAGATCGCCACCCCTCAGTGGCCAGAGGTTGCGGAAAAGACTTAAGTCATCATATGACTACAACACTGCAGCCAGAGCTCATGGGGAAGAATCATGGAACATCCATGAAACTTTGGTCATGGTAAATCATGGGGCAATTTTGGAAGGTTTGGGAAACTGGGACAAATTCAGAATATCACCGGAAAATCCATGGAAAATTCCGGAAAAGTCTACTACTGGAGCCAACACCATGGTAATTTTGCCGCCAAATTGCTCTGAACGTCTCGCCACGGGGCGACCTGCATCGACTTTACAGGTGGGATCCTGTGGCTCCCAGGACTCGCTTTGAATAGATTCAGAATCTCGGTTTTCCATGGCTTCTCCAAAGATGATACCCTCTGGTAATTTAACATAGCTATTGAAAATGGCCATTTATAGTGGATTGTCCCAGTAAAAATGGTGATTTTCCATAGTTATGTTAGTTTACCAGAGGGTACATCCCGGGTACTACTTTACCCTCAGGCTTTGGCCACAAGATGCCACACGTTCCGCCTTCGCTTCTAGTGTAGCTGGGGACATCGGGCCCAACGAAGCCAATAACCAGAAACTGGCTGCTTCCCAGCAGGACAAGGGCCGGAACCTTTTCTTCAGAGGTGGTGCAACATGTCCAAATCTTTGTTCAAACATATGAGCCATGGTCAATACTCACTATATGGTTGATGGTCATCCCATCCATAGTAAGGATCCCAAAATAATGGTTATTATAAATCCCTATGAACCATTGGATGACTAGCCCCTATTAATGGTTATTAACCATGAGTATTGACCATAGCTCATATGGTACGGCTGAAACTGCTCGGGGCATACCTGCCAGCTGACCAGATCATCAAGGCTCGGCCAAGCCACAAATGCAGATCGTCTGCAGCGGCTACGCCATGGGCCATCCATTTTGACACAATCTTTGCTTCAATGCTGCGACACGCATTTAGATGTTAGCATGGATCAAAATGTAGAACCAAGCGAAAAACATGAATGTGCTTTTGAATGCTTTTGATCATTGGTCTTACCTTCGCGACAGTGAAACAATCTCAGTTTGGGCACATGGCTACAACCCAACAACCCCACGCAAGTTCCGTCTTGGCTTGAAACTGCTGCCTTAGCAGCCTTAGCACTTGCACACCCCCTTCTGGAGCTTTCCCAAACTGGGGGTACCTCCCAAATCATCCAAGTCATTAGACCAGTTTTAGTATTGGAAACCAGTGAGTGACTTCGGGATCACCCATGACTTTGGAAGCCCCCATTTTTCTTCAACGTTTTCCGGTCGTACTTCGAGGCATTCGAAGTTGGACCACCTCTCAGCGCAGCAGCACTGGTAGAGGCTGCCCAAGTTTGGCGCTGAGGACCTCAGGCGAAAAGTCAAAGGATCTTCCCGGAGTTGAAACAAATGATTCCCCCATATAGTTGCCATGTATAAAAGGCCAACAGTAAATAATGAAATTAATTCAGAATAGTCAACAAACATGGATTTCTACATATTTCATCAAACATCATGTGACCAATCTATGACCGATAACTTAAATAACCATAAATAACCCATATAAATATTATGGTTTCAATTCATGGCTTCACTCTCCCCTGTCACTTTGCCAAGCTACTCCGAGGACTCGGGATCCCATCTGGGAACCAAAATCAGGCGCCACTTCACGGCGTTGAGCACGTCGTCTTGAGCGCAAAGAGCTGCTTCTTTGGCGACCACACCTGGATGGCCGCTGGGCAGACGATCCAAAGTCATCTGGAATCAAAACGCTAAGACAAATAGAAGAATGATTCAGAATGATGGCGATCATTATTATAGATAATGATTATAAACACGCATATACAATATATATGTATATATATATATGTATATATATATATATATACATATATATATATATAGCAGATACCTGGTACCTGCATACATGACATGTGAGAATATTCGATTATGATGAATATTGATGAATCATAGACGACGACATCATCATCATCATCATCATCATCATCATCATCCCCTTGTCACCCCTGCCTCCACCACCCAAGGATAGCACATCCTTGGCACCCGTGAAACGCAAGGCAGCCACACCCAGTTGCACCCAGCTTGCATCACCCGTCAAGCCTGGAACGGTGATCACCGACTTAACCAATAACATAGATATGTATGTATGTATGTATGTATGTATGTATGTATGTATGTATGCATAGATATATATATATACATACATATATACATAATTAATTATAACTAAGTATAATTAATTGTAATTACATATATATATATAACATATAATATATGTCATATGTGTGTGTTACATATATAATTATAACATATATATATAGCATGTATCTATCTACCGCTACCTATCCATCTAATTACTGGAATCTACTCTACTCAACTCTGACATAGTCTCGTCTCCTCTGTCTATGCTTGGGAGATCGTACTCGGTTGTGGGGTCCGCTCCTCTCATTGTCCAGGTCTCCAGGCTCATGGGGTTTAATGATGGTTTCAAATGCTTTGAAAATGATGGTTTGGTGGAAGATTCTTTGGTAATCAATTGGATCGAAATTGAGATGGTAGCTTGGGTGTAGATGAAGAAATGGACTCCGGAGTTGGAATGGGATATATCAATTGTACCAATAACACATGAGAAGGAGCAAGCAACAACCTACCAGGGATAGGACAACACTAACTAAGTCAAATGATTCAAATGTATATTCAAAGTTGGCTGGATTCTCGTGGTATGTATATGTGAGGCCCGTATCAACCAAAAGACGATCAAATAGTTGTTTAACCGGATCGTTGGATTCTTTGGATGCATAGACACACCAAAAAAAAATACAGTAGATCCTCAAAAAATCCGAAAAAGATCCGCTGACTTCAGCCATTATCTGATCTCTTCAGATCGGGTCCTTTATGGTCGGCGCCTGGATCCTCCAGCAGCACCAGGTGAAGGTTCCCCGGGTATCGTGCCATTCGCGGCTGCCACGATGCCAGAAACCTGTCCCGCTCAGTCCGCCAATAGAAGGCCACGGCGGTGATGGGGCGGCACAACACCTGCAATGGAAACATGGCCTTTGAGCTTGTGGAATTTGTGGAATTGATTGATGAATAGATATATATATGTGTGTGTATCATAATTATATATATATATATAAAAATATATATATATATATTATAATCACCTGCAACAGTTGAATGATATTGAATAATGATTGGAGATTAGAGCATTAAATAAGAAAATCGCCAATCGCCTACAATAATTGGGGGGTGTTCAATTGCTGGGCTAGAATACAGGAGCATATGCGACCCTGACCCATGTCCAACGGGTCCAAGGGGTCCAACGTGCAGCCTTTGGTATGGAACATCTGGGCCCCTAGCTTTGTCTAGGATTCGAGTGAAGCTGTCCTGACCAGCATTTGAATTGCCAGATTCCTCGATCCACATCGATCCACGAATCAGCCAAGCTCCCAAGCTGCGATCCATGCCATTCTGATCAGATCTTTTCATATTCATCAACCTGAACTAGGCAAGTTTGGAGATAATTTTCCTAATATACCAACATATGAAACAGTGCAAACCGTGATGATGGCCGGATAACATGGATATCGGAGACCGTCCTCTGCAAACTCATCGCCATCCCACACGAGGATGCCGGAGGGGCGAAGTGCCTCCAGGACCAGATTCACCAAGAAGTCATCAGAACCTGAAGAAAATCAGTCAAACTGCCAGGAGTCAGCAAGTCCAGGAGAAACCCACGAGAAATCCAAGGTCAAAATGTTGGGCAGCCATTCAGCCATGTATTCCGTACTAACCCTAACCCTATCCATCAGGGAAGTTGACTCGTTCCCTAACCATGGGTTCAAGATCAGGGATTCACTTGAGCGCCTCACATGTAGGCCCGGGTGGTGGGAAACGACCAGTGCCAAAGCCCTCGCAGGACGCACTGGCAAAGATGCGCCCAAGAAGTGGGTCCAGCAAGCACAGATTCACATGAAATCAATAAACGTAGTAATGTACAGTAATGTGATCTAACATCAACATATGAAATTGAATCATGGTGAATCATTTCATATGGCTGATATCTGGTGATTGTTTTATCTTAAGATATCTTAAGTACTCTGATGGCTTGCCGAACGTTGCCGAGATCCAACAATCCAACAATCCACCAGGCCGCGTTGCGTCCTTCAGGTGGACCACATGGCTCGCCTCTTTGAGGTCAGGACAGCACTCACTGACCTGACAGCCCTCGGGTCTCATAGCATTACAGTGGTGAAATATTACTGGTTGGTGGTTTCAACCCCTCTGAAAAATATTAGTCAGCTGGGGTTACTATTCCCATATATTATGGAAAATAAAAAATGTTTGAAACCACCAACCAGATTAAACATGGTAAAGGGCCCCAGCAAAGTTTGCCTGTGGGGTATCCCATGAATGATCGGCTTATAACTTATATAACTTATATAACTTATATAACTTATATATATCCCCAGCTGCAATTCAGCTAAAAAGTGGGATGATCCAAGTCTGACCAAGAAAATATCACCTGAGCACACCTGAGCGCCGTAAATCTGATTGGTGGATAGGAATTCCAATGATTGATCGCCATGATGTCACCCTGAATGGCACAGCTGCGCCTTTCGTATCTTTCGTGCCAGCACGGCTGCGGATCAAAGCCGACAGGCTACATGGATAGAACCCAGTAATCTCTACAAATCTGTCAAGGCAGGCTGCCTGGATACAACTGGATACATCTTCGACATCCACAGCTGGGGACTGGGAATATGTGGCAATGACGCAAGTAGGCGTGTTGTTTGAAACTGTTCGCGTACATGTACATAATACATGTTAGGTGTGAGCGACTACAGTTAAATTCGATTGTATGTTGTATACGGTGCTTTTGTAATGCCAGTTTCGATGGCACAGTTGTGTCAGCCCCATCTTTTTGCTCAGGTCGATCTGAGGCTCAACACAAGCTGAAGCTCATGGACCTTGACTTCCTCAGCACTGAAGCGCACGCTGAATTTCATAGTCATCTTAATGAAGAAGGCCCAGCCAGCCTTAGCTCCACTTGCGTCCTGTGGCGTGGGTGGCGATTCGACTTTGCGAAAGCGCAAGCGCACCAGGATCTTGTTCAGTTTTCGGTCAAGGATCACATCCTTTTTTCGCCAAATCTTGAGCACTGAGAAATATGGAAAAACGCAGGGGGAGTATGGAAAATCAATGAAAATCATATCATCCCAATCAGATTTACCAAATAAGTATAAAATAGATGATAAAATGGGACAAGTGGATATAAGATGATATAAGATGAAATAAGATGATATAAGTAGGTTATGGAAAATGAAGAATCTTTTTAAAAACCACTAGCAGCAAGCAAGCATCTGGGTCATCCTGTTGCTGCAACTGTTTGGCCTCATCCTCAAAGACCTCCGTGGCTTCAGTGAGATCCAGAAACTTTGGGATGACGGTGCTGAAGGCGGAGGTTGAAACCTCCACATTTTGTTGGGACAGCAATGGGCTCCAGTCTGAGCCATAGCCACCGGCTTTTCCTCCGGAGAATCCATTGAAAGCTGAGGGATCGAGTTGAAGCTCCACATCGCTCTCCATGGGATTCGCGAGAATCAGGACCAATTCGTAGTTTCCAGCGTCTTCACGGCAACTCCATGGCAAGCAGCGCGGCACGAAATTCATGGCCACGCTGTTCTTCTGAAAGGGTGGATTGGCGCAAGGGTTGATCTGAGGTTTCACCACCAGCCCCTTGCAGGTTTTGGCTTCACTGGTCTCACCAGGACTCAGGAGCTTGCATCGACGCGAACGTTTGGTGAGAAGTGGCTTCCTTAAAGGCAGGAGTTTCCAGGCGTTTCGGTGCTGGAGCGGTGCTTCCAACTGTGACTGACCTTTGTGGAGACCGTTCACCAAAGTGGAGCCCTTCGTGCCTGCAGTACCTGCCCCGGAAGTGTCGGAACTGGTAGGTGGTTTCACAGACACGCCATGGTAGCCATAGGAAATCTGCGAGAGTCGCATGCTTTGGCTGGCACAGGCGCCTTGACTGCTTTGAGTCTGGGGGGTTGTGTCGGTGTCGATGCTGTTTTGCAACTCATCCAATAGGCATTGACCCTCAAGGTTCGGCAGGGCTTCACGATGAGAGCGCAACAACTCCTCTACTGAGAGGCCTGCCAGCACCGGAGGCCCTTCAACACCCGCAGCGCTGCTAAAACTGAAGCGTTTGCTGGGGCTGTCTTTGGCCTCTGGAGAAGAAATCGGACTGGCTTCAGGCGCATTTTTGGCCGACTCTGCCAGCAAATAGGCTTCTGCCCTTAGATCTGTGCTCTTTTCTGCCTGCTCCGCCAGTTTGGCCTCCAAATCCTCCACATTCCACTGGCCTTCAGGGCTTTAAATTGCGCCATCCAAGAAGGACAAAGGCCATCCAAACGTAGAAGTTTCACAAAAAGTGAAGGAATGCACTCATCCTAATGATTCCTACTATAAATATTCGGTCGTGATTTCCGGTACATGGATAGCTGATGATGGATATAGTTACACTTGAAGTGATTGGCGATGTGTTGTGCACTCTTTGTGCACTTCGAAATCTGGCAGGAAAAATCATCAGCCTAGCCAAGAATTGGAGGTCCGAAGAAGTTTAAACTAATGTGGGTAAGACAATAATCAACCACCCATTTGGGAATGGCTTACACCTATTTATGGTGATTTGGGGGATGGTTTATTATTGTTTTACCCACATGATTTTACTATTAGTTACAAGTCCAAGTACTTAATAAATATACTGTAAGTTACTGTAATCCAATTTTGCCCTGGATTTAGACTAGATTCTCTCAAAAAAACGACCTAAGCCATCTTGACTTCCGGCCTTTCTTGCTCTCCCCAGTGAGTTCCGTGGTCCCTGGCAGCCGCGCGTGTTGCCGCAGCCCCACGGCCGCGCTGAAGCGCCGCGCGGCGAAGGCCGTCAGCGACGCGGCGCTGAAGGAGGCCCTGGCCGAGGCGCGACGCTTCAGGCGCTGCGCCAGCTCCTTCTCCCGCTGCTGCTCCTGGGCCTTGGTACCTTGGGGGCACTGAGGCACTGCACCTGGTGATATTTGTAAAGAATATATCTAAAATACATATGTCAAATGGATTTAAATGGTACATCCTTAGGAATTTTGGGGTTGTATGAAATTAGTTATAAAGAATCTAGTGGCTTATGAAAGTGGGCGATGGTTCATTCCCCAAAGTAGTTGATCATCTTAAATGGTTGGTCATCTTGAACAAATGAAACCCATCATAAACCGCCCGTGTTTAACATCATGATGAGTTGGGTCCCCAATTGACAGTTTGAAACCCTACTGAGGACGATTTGTTCTTTGAAATGATTGACAATGCCTGATAACTCGGGATGGGCTAACAAGCGAAGACTGGCTATGACTGGCTATCATGGAGGAGAAAAAACACCAGGAGAAACAAAAGAAATCACCTGGTGTTGACTGGTAATCCCCGATGTTGGATGGTCAAATCGCGGTAGCTCAACCTTTAACATCTTTAACTAGCTTTTGGCTGCTTCTATCACTGACTTGATCCAAAAGAACAGCCCAGCTTCGAAAGGCTTCCAACATGGCCATCATGCGCTGTCGAGGCTGGCTCTCCCGTTCTAAGGACACAATTTCAGTGATGAGCTGTTCGGGTTTGTCGGCTTCCTGTCTACCTTAGGAAGCCAAACCTTCTACAAAAAAGAAACATCGGGCCATTGGGGGTGCAAGTGGGCAAAGCAACCAACCAACAACTGCACCGAAACATGTCCAAACATATCCATTCTCTGTGGGAAAAAGTCGTGCAGGTGTGGGATGAATCCACGAAGTTGAATACACTGCCCAGCTACCTTTGGAACTCCATCTGCAGTAGCTACAAGCAAAATGATATGTTTGTTCCTTGGAACTCGGGTTCGCAATGCAGGGTGTCAAAGTGCTGGAACAAACTGGGCACTCCCAGCATTTTGAGCATCGCATTCCACAGAGCATGGCCTCACTGGAAGGCATGTTTTCGAGGCAGTGTGGACAGTAGTATGAATCCACATCCTCCGACAAGTCCTGAAAAGGCTTCCAAGCTGGGGCCCTCTTCATCCTCTTCAACAAATAAAAATAGTAAATAGATTTTTTTTTAAATAGAAAGGACCAATAATAAACCACCCATTTGGGAATGGTTTATACCACCTATGGTGATTTAGAGGATGGTTTATGGCATTGTTTTACCCTCATTATTGGAAAATCTTGGAAAACATGTGTTCAGCCACATGAATTCTGGTCAACAGTTGCTTCACCATTGACTCACCCTGTCCTTCTTGGACACGATTCTGGAGCAGCTATCGCAGAAGTACAAGGAAGACAGTGGGAAGGTCTCAGGTTTGTTGGCAGCAAGCGACTCTTGGTCATGACCCCCTGCAACAAAGAGCACCTGAAATGGAGAAGATTTGGCCCGAAGATCCGCTGGATCATAATACATGGCGCTTCCCGCGGACCCGCGGAGCGGAAAGTGTGGACAGAAAGCTGTGCTGGAAGCTCGGGGCGGAAATCCTGGCAGCATGTCATGCGGTTTTTCAAAGTTTAGGCTCGTCCTTGGCTTGTCTTCGAGAAAGAACTACTGAGCTACTGGTAGGAGCAGCTTTTGTCCCATGCCGGAATTCACTGGCACCTTTGGCCAGAGTCAAAGAGAGTTCTGGAAATCTTAGGGATACCGTAGTTTAAGGGCCAGAGCATTCCAAAGCGATCTCCCAGCTTGCACTCAAGTTGGGTCATTGAACCCGGCATTGCTCAAATTTCGTACCATATATTACATACATATAATCAAATAATATATATATATATATATTATTTATTTATTTAGTTATTTATTTATATTTATACTTATTTATATATATATATTCTTTAGTATAAGTATAATTGTCATTCTTAGCATTGCGATTTTTGCTGTTTGAATTTATAAATGTAATGATGTGTATAAAGCTATCATATCGGACTGTTCTCTCTCATAGGACGCTAGCAGGAGAAAGGGCCGCTCCCTGAAGAGAGTTTGGAAGCAATCACCAGCACGCTGCTGACAGTGCCAACCAAGGCCAAGTAGATGCCTTGGTGCAATCCATTCCATTTTTTGAAAGCAGAGTAACCCAAGTAGGAAAATCACCATTAAATCAAATTAAATCACCGGTAATTTTCCCCCAGAGAAAAAGAAATCAGAAACCCAGTACTAAACCATCCCAGTAGCCAAGCATTTGGGGTCATTTTATGCCATTTTTACATCATCCCAATTAGATTCAAATAGGGGCATATCATGGCATATCCCATGAGTAATATAAAGCTCCACTGGGTTTACCATGGTTTAGCTCGATGCCCCCACCTGGCCCACCCAGGGGCCCAGCATGGCCCAGCCTACGAAGATCGCACACCAGCAACCAATCCATGTGGCGAGGGTCCCTTCCAGCTTGGCCACTTCATACGGGCACACGGCCAGAAAAAGCACGCTTGGCCTGAGCACTACAAGGGGGGGCAAGGATGGGCAAGGTGCACCCTTTTCTTCTGGACCCCGCGGGCAAGCGCAAGTACGGTTATACGTTATTAATATCTATATATATATATTATAAGTATATATTCATATATGATTTCATATGTATGTACATGTGTATATGTATGTATATATACATATATTGTATAATTATGTGTATCTGTGTATCTCCCCGCGCTGGGGGGTTGCCTAGAAGTTGACTGGCATGAGTAAGCCATTTCTCCATGTACAGTAGCGGCAGCAGAACCACATTGCCCCAAGGGTGACGACTGCAGGCACACCTGAGTGCCCAGCAAGATGAATACAACCTGCGAAGAGAGGAGGGCGCCGGTGAGGTTGACGATATCCTGCCAGATAAACTCGTCATGCTTTGCAACCATCCGATTCTTTGGGGTACCATGGGGTAGCTATGGAATCTATGGAATGGTTAACCCAAACGACGCCCCGGTGGAAGTTGGGAGTTTCAGTTTCCAGACGTTCATTTCACAACTGCGCTCCTGGAACAATGGTATCAAATTCGCTACTAAGAAGCAGGCTGCCATCATAGCACTGGTCACGAAAAACCACTTGAAGCGTGCTACAATCCCGTCTTGTAGGGCTTCAGGCAACAGGTACGCGCAAATCGCTCGGCTCAGAACCTGTTGTGAGATGGTGTAGGTAACCATAAGATGAATAACCATCAGCACACCTGCAGCAGACTTCCTCCAATCGTGTGGCAAAACCAGTAGCAGATCACCGGGAGTGTTTTCCCCGCAGGCGAGGTAGGAAAGTACTGCAACCGTCGCGTAAACTGTGAAGAGAGTTGAAAAGGACAGCCAAACCTGCTTGATGATGAGTATATATGGGCATAGCATGGGGCTACAACCAACTAACGGAATATTGCAGTAAGAAAAATCATTTTTATTCAGCTCCTCAGATTAGTGGCTGGGCTACTCCATGAAAAGTATGAAAGCAACTGCGGATCATCATCCAGTTTGTTTGGGGGTAAATCATGCATACTTATCTGAAACAACCAGCCAGAAGCTGCTTTTGGGAAGTCCGACGGGGTCTTCATTTCAGCTTGCATCTCCAGCATGATGTTCTGCCCGGTGAAGGCAAAGACAAAGCCAGAGATGCAAGAGCTGTAGTCCAAGAATCCATGCCCCGTGCGTCCCGGTGATTCACATGATGGATTGGTCAGTAGGGTCCACAAACAGAGAATCAATGTGGCGACGACTGTGGCGAACGAGATCACACTCAGGAGTGTTAAGCCAGAGAGCGTCCGAAACTGGTTGATCGGCAGCAAGAGTATTGTCCCAATGAAGCAGGCCGAGGGTGAGCAAATGACTTCCCAATAGATGGAGGCTTGGACCGAGTCTCCAATCAAGATCAAGTAATTTGCCATACACATAAACAGGTAGGAATATGCTACAGCATAGCCATATCGGCCAGCCGTTGTACCCAACAAAACTGTCAAGCCGTCTCCAAACGTTACAGTTGAAGTCACTTCTTGGCGCACCTTTCCCAGTAGCAGAGATGTGAAGACATTTGCCGGATAGCACAAAGCAAGGACCAAAGAGCCAACTGCCTAATAGTTGACATCGTTGACTACTTGAAGAACGAACACCGGGTCCCAAAGAAATAAATCGTCTTTGTCTTGTATTAACTACGTAACAGAGACAAAGAAAGAGAGATAAAAAAGGGAGGCACTTAAAAATACTCACAAACTTTTTGATAACCATAAATACTGACAGGAAAATCAAACAAATCTATAAAAATAAAAATCAGAAATCTTCGGATTTCCATGAGAGGCACGAGGCCCACCACTGCCATTTGACCTCCAAGCGCCAGCACCCCACTTCCGATCACTTCAGCAATGATCAAAGCTGCAGTGGCAGGCCATTCCTGGACATTCGCTTCAACAACCCCAGCCTCGCTGCTGAGCCTGGGGGCCACCAGAACAGATGACACACCTGAGCGTAGTTTCACATACTCACTTCGATCCGGCAAAGATTGCCGGGGACGAAATGCGGGATATGAAGACAACGACTCACGGAAGCCGTTGCCGGCGGGGGCAGAGTGGCGTGGCAATCCTTCGGGGAGCATAGCACGGGCTAGATGCGGGACATGGCAGTCCCTCGCTATATATGAGAAATTGGCAGTGGATTTTTATTATGGCAGGTGGACACGTTTCCCTGGTTGAATCAGGTTCTTCCTGGTTCTCATGTTGGCTTGATGGCTATTGACAACTGGATGTAATCCCCAAAGATGCATTGATAATCAAAACTGTCGCCAGTAGCGCCCACACACACACACATATATATATAATTATAATAAATTACTTATTTATTTGTTGATTTATTTATTTATTTGGATAGCTGCGAGATGCTGCGAGGCTGTTCTTGTGTGTTCGTCAAGTTGTTTCGTCTTCGCATTCTGAGGTGAGCAGCACAAGCCTGAGAACTAGAACGTTCGCACAATTCCTACATCCACGATCATGACGGCTGGAAGTGATACTATTTGTTTGGCAGTCATCACAACATATCGCAACTAGATTTTTGCCACAACAATCCCAACATCAAAAAAAAAGTATCTTGAAGGAGAAACGCGGGGCAGAACAACATTCAACCATAAGCCTGAAGGAACCATGCAATGGGCGTCATACAGATACCACGCCCACAGTTGTTTGGGCAATTACAAGTCCGCCAAGCGTACCAACAAACTTCGAGAAATCGTGGGACTACAGGCTCCAGGGAGGAAAGGGCAACATCTGCGGCATGGTTTTTTCGAACATCATGGAACCGTTGGTGCTTGGTCTATGCACCATGGGCGCAGCTTTGGAGGCTTATGGCATTTTTTGCTGGATCAACTGCTTCCAACAAAGACGCCCCCAAACAGGCCATAGACTTCGGCCGACAGCGGCTCATTTTGGAGCCTCATGACGGCCACCCCGTTGGACTTGTAGTCCTTCAGCACTTTCTCGTGCCTCCAAGACAAGTCAACAAGGACCCCAAAATGGTCAAAGCAGCCCAGCACACATCATACACAAACACGAAGCAATGCTGCTTGAGAAACCAATAGAAACCAGCACACCGAAGAGCACCAAAGAGCTCATTAACTACAACAACTTCAACATAAACCAAACCACCTCTGATGGAGCCAAGAAACGCGGCTTTGGTGCCACCTCCTTCAGAACAGAAGCCATGACCCAGATCACGACCATCACAAAGAAAGCCAGTGTAGGGCGCCTCAAATTTCCGGTGACGCCGGTCAGAGGTTGTCATCCAAGTCCCCTTTGATCATCGGCTAAATGGCAGATGATCATCAGGTGTTGGAAGGCGGAAGGTACTCTGTGCAAATAATACATCCCAAATGCTCCATGTATGGAATATTTACCTACATTTGGGCTATATTTTTGGTGTAAATGTAGGTAAATATTCCATACATGGAGCATTTGGGCATGCATGGATGTAGTGCAGTAAACCCTTGAAGAGTGGGGGCACGGCCGGACAAGCAGCGCATAATGCGTCCAGCTGATGAAAACTCCGCAAAAATCAGACTGAAGCTAAACGTTGCTTAGTAACTTAGTACTGCCACCAATGTCCATGGCAAAAAAATAACCATATGGGAACAGTTCATTGGGGAGTGTTCATGGAATTCTTTCTCCCAACTTCCCAACTTCCCAACTTCCCAATTTCCACTCCTGACTGACACTACTCCAAGGCCAGGAACCCCCGGCTTCCCATCAAAGCTGGGTCGAGTAAGATGGCCCAAGACTACGACTTGCATCTCAGGGTGGTTCTCACGGGTGAAGATAGCTGTCTCCTGCCCGGGAATGACAAATTTTCGGGGAAATCTGTGCTGGCGCACTTGGCGAAGCGAAAAATCTGGCAATAGGTACCCTCTGGTAAACTAACAGTTTGCTATTGAAAATGGCTATTTATAGTGGATTTTCCCATTAAAAATGGTGATTTTCCATAGCTATGTTAAATTACCAGAGGGTAATCCCCACATAATCCACATATCCCCACTGGTTTGCAGAGCTGGCAGTGGAATCTATTTGACCTATGTTTTTGTGCTCTTGTAATCTCCTGTATGCCACAGGTCCTTGCCACCCGCGCCGGAATTCTAGCCCCTGGGAGAAAAACGAAATTCTGCCCACAACAAAAACAGCCCCGACATCCCACGACTCCTTCACGCAATAGTCATACACCAGGCCCACGGTGACCATCCTTGGGAACATCACAACCGTCACCCATCAACAAGTCCAGGACATTGATCCATCGGCAACCTTCGATTTTGATGTTCAATCCACTTGATCCACTTAACTGGTATCAGATATCTTTCATAATTGCCAACTTTGCCCATCAACACGGATCTTCATCTGTGGGTCTAGGGGGGCCTCAGCATCAAAATAGTGGAGATTCTCATGTTGTAATTGCCTTTTTTCTCGCCACCCCTCAAGCCAGTGTCCAGCTGCTGCCATGGATCTTCTTGATACCCCGAGATGCCAAAATCGAAGAGAAATTTCGGAGAAGGCCTGGTGACCGGTGGACTATCTTATGCCACCAGGGTCATAAAAGAGTGGACGTCTCCAAAGTGGATGAACCATGATGAACCAACAAGGGACTGATATGGATTCAAGTTTAATCAACAAGATTTGACAAAACAGAATGCTTATATAAGTTTCAAACCAAAATAAAGGCGTATAAACTTTAGCACCAAAATGAGCAGCTTCCTGAATCATGAAACAGATTGTAACTCCATTCGCAGAACTCGCCTGTGTTTTTCATTTGTTCCAGCGTCGGATAACCTGAGTCAAAGCAACAGGCATTCAAATCTCCTACACATTCCCCAGCACATTTTGATACGTTTAGCTGGCCTCTTCAAGGCATATGTAACCAAGCTATATGCGAAACTATTCCTACACCCACAAATCACACACACCTTTTTTGAAACGCTGAAAACCCTCAGGGTCACTCAGGCTGACTGTGCGTCAGTGGATCCTTCCTCAAAACAGTCCAGGCTTGAACAGCCAAAGCTGGCTGCAGGATTGATACCAACTCGGAGGAAGAGACCTCGGACTTTTCTGTTTGCGGAGCTGCAGGACAGCCTTCCAACTGTAGAGGCGTCATGGACCAGTGACTCTTCTGCCAAGCTACAGGCAGTTCCAGCAGCTCACTGATGCTGAAGGTCGCTTCTTGAGTGGTTTCCTCCGGATTCCGCAGCCAAAAAATGGCTCGACCCTCTGTCATCTCCAGTGCTGCTGCTCCATAGAGGTGGCCAAAAGCGATCAGCCGCGCATCCGGCAGTAGTTTGATCTCTTGGCGGGCCAGGTGGGATGCGGCTGCCAACGCCTTCCATTTCTCATCATTCATCAGTTCCATTTGAATATAGAGCTCCTGCAGCCCAGTCCCTGCCAAAAAGAAGGAAAGCACCTCATTACAAAAGTCTTGCAAAGTGGCTTTGGGCCCTTTGGGTTTTGACCACATGGAAATCGTCTCAGCTGTTTTGCTCCACACCACTCCATGCTGCATGAAGGCCGTCAGTGGGAACAGTGGGCCACGGCTCTGCGCCCGCCTCAGGGCATTGTCGCGGAAGCTGAGCCACCGGTCCCGCGCGGAGCCTACGCCCTCATCGCCCACATCAGGCCCATCGCGCCAAATGGAATCGCCCCATAGCAACCAGAAGGGCGAGGGCCAGGTGCCGATGGTCAAACTGATCCAAACCTGAGCACTGAGCAATAGAACTATGTGTATAATCATGTTTGCGTGCGTGCGCGTGATACATTGAGTCATTGAGTATATCTATGTGTAATGATGTGTGTATATATATATATACATCTGTATGGGTTTACCCAAGGCCCACCATTCACCATCATCAACCCATGTCTGCCACTCCCAAGGGAAAACCCACCTGGTCATCATCTTGCCGCAACTCCTCAATCAGGTGCAGCATGGCCTCAAAATCCTCCAGGTGCTCTTCGCCACCACTTTGTCCCAGCCCACCACCAAGGCCATCGAATTTGAATAGCCCAAAGCCTTCAGAGATACGCTGCTTCACCACCTGAAAGTGCGCGGAAAAGCTGCGTCCCCAAAAAAGATCAATGACACAATAAAGTAGGTCTATGACGTATCGATTTGTTCGATCCTTTGAGCCTCCTGAGGTACACATATAACACGTCTTCTATATAAACACAAACGTTTCCATGGAAAGAATCCCCCTAAATCATCTGAAATCACTCATAATCCCAGAGGAGTTTTCCGCAATGACTGGAAACAGCATATTTGTGCATGAACGCATATATGAATGCATATCACACACACACACATAAACAGACACACATGCAATAGTTTTACATATAGTACATGCACATATTATATATATATGCGTGTGTGAGTATAATATAATAAAACCTTATAATATAATATAATACAATATAATACAATACAATATAATATAATATAATATGATATGATATAATACAATATAAGATAAGATAATATAACATAAGATAAGATAATATAACATAATATATCATTATATAATATAATATAATATAATAGAATTTATAATATAAAATAAATATATATATATAATATAATATGATATGATATAATGAA
>Ga0126342_10004756_pt1 | contig 23363 bp, 21 predicted proteins | sample Cyp1metagenome_FD_92528 | JGI IMG/M metagenome (GOLD analysis project Ga0126342, IMG submission 92528) | Coral microbial communities from Lord Howe Island, Old Settlement Bay, Australia - Cyphastrea 1 metagenome | ecosystem: Host-associated > Invertebrates > Cnidaria > Coral ...
GAAATATGAACATATATAAAATAAATAAATCAAATCAGAATCGGATTTCCACGATCAAGCTTGAACAAGCTCTTCAGAGTCACCTTCCTGTCCCAGACCTACCTAACCGATGACATGAAATCGTACCAGATCCCATTATATATTGGTTCCCTCAAAACAGCAGGTCTGATTGGCAGCCCCCATCCCTCAACCTCCAGTGGGGTTAATCATTGGGTTCCAAATGACTTCCACCATTTGAACCCAGCAAAGGACGGTCCCAGCTTTGCACGGGCTAGCCGGCATGGCCTGCACTAAAAGCTTAGTCATTTAGGTCGCGGATGCCCAACCGGGATGGGAGTTCATTCAGTTGGGTGTAATGCACTGTGAAGTCTCTGATCAAACATAGGAGCCAGAGAAGTGCTAGGCGTTCCATCTGGACAATCACCAGGTTGTACTTGCTAGTCAGTGTAGTAAAATGGTGGCAGATTCCTAGCCAATGCAGGCAGCGAAATACTGACCAAACTATCTTCCCTATTAGAAGGTACCAAACAACTCGTTTCATCTTCAAGCGAAGATCACGGTTGTATTTCGCAGAAATTCCACAGACCAGTCTCCAGGCAATCCACGACAAGAGCAAACCAAGCATCAAATACAACAAATAAAACTTGTTTTCCTGTTCGAAGAACTCCTCAAATGATTTAGTCGACTTTGTCAGAAGCATGACGCAGAATTCGCCAAGCATTGCAGCTGGCAGGAAGCTTCGCAAAAACTGCCTGGACAACATGTCGAAGGCTCGCCCACAACATCTTTGCTTTTGCTGAAGTGAAGCCAATCGCAGTACAATGGACATGGAGGAAGCCAGTAAGCAGGTATTGATGACATTGTACATCACGGCAACTGTGAAGACCTTCCAGCTCAGTGACACATAAATTTGCCACAGCGGAACGGCGGAGGTTGCACTAAGAACACATGGGACGACCACCAGCAACAGCTGCCCGGGATCCCTCCCACATTTTCGAAAGGTCTGCCAGCCCAATTTGGATGTTGCAACCAGCCAGCCAGCGTTTGCAAGCAAGGTGAGCCGGCACCGGTTCAACGGCAACCCCAACATCTGGCAGCTAAACTCCTGCCAATGCCGTTCATCCAAATAGATTTTGCAAAGGTCGCAGTCAGTGCAAAAGCACGAATCCTCAGGGCATCCTACGCCATGTCGGCTGGATTGCACGGTGCATCCCATGTCAATGCTTTGCAAGAGAAGCCAGAAAATGAAGATCACCAGAATTGCAGCCAACACTCCAGCGGCTAACATCAACCACTTCACCAACATCAGAGGCATACATAGTGCTTCTATATTAGGCTCCGGTAACAGAATCCCTGAGAAGTCGCCACGGGAGTTTCTCCAAGGTCGCTGCTTGCCATAGCTCAACTGTTCAATTCGGTTCTGCGCCTCTTTGGAAGCCGTTTCCACGTCCTGCATGACAACTCAAGACTGACTGGTTAAACACAGAGCTGAGGATAGCTAGCAAGAGGGTTGATTATGTCAATTTCTCAGTGTCTGAAACCTCCAACTGTGTAAATCTCAGCTGCGGTGAATTATTTAAGGGTCCTTCCAAGGATCGTCAAGGGCTTCGATCAAGACATCTGCCAAAGAATATGCATCGTTGGCAAATCGGCCACGGTCACATGCGAGCAGGATGTGAAAGTCTGTTTCAGACCGGCGATGCACTCGTTGCAGCTGTGACTGCTGGTTCCCAGTCCAGGTGACGATCTCTTGGTTCTCGCGACATGCATCGATCGTCAGCCAAACTTTCAGCTTTTCAGATTTGATGGAGTCAAGGGGAACTAGAAGTAAGGGGTCCAAGTTCACCAACTCCTCCTCACGCTCCGGAAATCTCACATCTGACGGCAAAATGGCAGGAACTTCACTGGTGTGAGGTTGCCGTCCGTGAGCTGCCATGAAAACCACAACGACATGACACGTGGAAGGCTTCGGGCGATCTGATTTGATCAGGTGCATGAACTGGCCAATGGCGGTTTCAAGCTCGCCCTTCGTCACCTTGGAGGCCCATTGGGTCAGCTCGCGGCAAAAAGAAACACCTGGGACCAATGGAATCACATGAGACAAAATTAAAAAAATAGATCAAAAATAGCATCTTCAGCAAATCCATGTCACCCTTCCCAGCAACAAATAGAGTCTCTCCTCAGGTAGCTTCCTGCCACGCAAGAACTCCGCGAAGTGTTGAGCATCGCGGCGCGCGCCGGGCAGGTTGCAGAGCCCCTGGCAGCTGTACTCTTCGATTCCAACGCACAAAGCTGCCAGGATCGGACACGGTGCCATGATGAGCTGAGCAAAAATCCAACAGACACGTAAAGCGTATCATTCCTTTCCAATACCCATAGGATCCATGGTGCTGGTATATATGCTAACATAAAGGGGGTATATTGATGGTAAATGTTACCATATATATATATAGCATACATGGATCCTAATTATAGGATATAGCAAACAACCACCATCATTAAACCATGGATGGAGGGGATTCAAAGATCGAAAGCATGGGCTGTTTTTTTACATGTTATAACAATGTTGCCCCCGACCCAGCTGAAGGGATCAGAATCCATATTTCATGGGTGATGCTGGCCACAAAACACAGAGGTTGCTACAAAATTGGGTACCTGTTTGGACCTGAACTCGGAGACGCAATTCAAACATCGAAAAATCTTTCAAGGTAACCATGGTAATCTTGAGCTGTACCCAAATACCACCAATCAAATTTACAACATTTTACAACATTTGCCTGAAAGTCAAATGGTTCACTTTACCCATCACAATCCATGATTATATAACCCAGGGTTTTTTCGTGAGTCATTCGGATCTTCTGGTGGATTGCCCGAAAAGGTCGCCAGTTGGGACAGGCCGCAAGTTTGGTGGACAGCTGGACGAAGACAATGGCCAGGACCTGCAGATCTGCATGGCTCGACAAATGGGTCCAAGATGGTCTGCACAACAAAAAAAAACATGATATTGGTTGATCATGGAACTCGGAACCACTTTTCATGGGGTGGTTCAGAAATGTTCAGAATTCAGCTTCTGTTTCAACACGTTGAAAATACCTGCTGGACATTGTCATACAAGATGATTTCCATTCACACCCTCCGGCAACTCAACAGTTTGCTATGGAAGCCATGGCCCATGAAAGCACATGGTTGACTCATTATTTCCATAACCATTACCCATGGCAAACTCTTGGATTGCCGTGGAGATCAGTCGATTCACATCAATTCTAATTACCCATAGGATCCATGTATGCTATATATGGTAACATTTACCAATATTTACCATCAATATCTCCCCAATGTTAGCATATATACCAGCACCATGGATCCTATGGGTCATGATAGACTGGGTGAAGCCACCTTCGAGAAGGGCCGTGAAACGGCAACATCTCCCAGCCTTTTTCTTCTTTTGTTTCTCACACTCTGTCACACTCAGATGACAAAACAAGCAAACAAGCACTTCACCATATGTATAAATCTATATGCAAATATTATGAGATATGTATATATATACACACACATAAGATCCATCTCTTGCAGCAGCTGTATATAAATTTCGCAACCCCCTTCAACAGAAAAAAACAATCCATCCATATCCGTTTCCAGTGAAAGATGTGACACCCAAATTCGGAAATTCGGCATCTTCCCAGGATTCCCAGGTCCCCACCTGCGTGGAAATGGCCCCCACGCCTTTGATGCCGTGACTGCGGTAGGCATAGCCCAGGCCTGGGCCAGGAAGCCATCTGAGAAGCTACTGATTCATAGGGATGAAGATATATATATGTATATATAAATGTGTATATATATGTATATAAATACGTATATATATATATATATATATGTATGTATATATATATATGTATGTATATATATATCATATCTGTAATCGTACATACACAGCAACCATAATTTTGATGGTTGGGATTGTTTGGGTACGGCTCAAGATGGGCAATGGCAACTTTTGAAGCGAAATCATGATAAACCATGTGATTGCGTTTTTTAAATCTGGAGCCAACCCCAAGATTGCTTGGAAATCGAGAAGTGACCATGGTTTGTTACCTGTTTGGGTATATATTGTGCGTGTATGATTAAAGATCCATATAGTGCATTATATATATATATGTACGATGTACACGACACATATATATCATATATATATATAGATATATGCATATAATAATAATGATATATATATATATATACACATATGTGTATATATATATAAATATATTGTGTGTATATTATATAATATATGTACGGACCATGATTTCCTAAGTTTAAGTAAGAAATCTTTAAAAATGGAACATGTCTATGAGTCCTCTATTGCATGAGTACACATTTTGACCGAAGCAAGGAGAGGGAACAGAACAGAACAGAACAAGTTGGCCAGCACAACGCAGTACTTTTGCGACTGACTTTGCGCATTAACATCACAGAAATGCCTGTGTCACAACGTGAGAACGACCCTTTGCTTGGTTCCTCATTGCATGTTTGCTTCGATGATAGATTTGTGCAAATCGTCACAGATTATGGGGAATCTAGAGATATGTTGAGTTCTATTCACAATAATACTGGTTGGTGGTTTCAATCCCTCTGAAAAATATTAGTCAGTTGGGATGATTATTCCCAATATATGGAAAAAAACATGTTCCAAACCACCAACCAGCGATTATTAACCATTATTAACCATCATTAACCATCATTATCCCATACATTTCACCAATGTTCCAGTCATGTTCCAAACCACCAACAATTAAGATGTTTTTACTAGTTTTTACCTGACTTTTTATGGCATAGACTCCATGAGATTTTCAAAAAACGATTGCCGAATCATCGGCTCCAATCGGCCATCTTCCAGGTCCACCCCGGCGCGGCGCGCCTACGAAGATCAGAAGACTAAAGGTCAAGGCCAACCAGTGCGGCAGCACCAGTGCATCTGGGACAAGACCAAGACGACCAAGACCTCGGAAGGATGACATCGATGAGAGACGTGGGAAAGCATGAGACGGTTGCGTCATTAAAAAACAAGACACATTGCTGATGTTTGCTGCTTCGAGATATTGCTGGGTTTCCAAAAATCGGGAAACCGCCCCAGTTCTCATCCATTTATAGCTGGGATTTTCCATCATCCAGCGAGCTTGGGGATACCCCATTGATGGAACCCCTCAGATTTATCATCGGTTGAATCGATTTTAAACGGGATTTCTGCAGGAAACGTGAGACCGTAGATTAAGCGCGCGTAAAATTGGTCAGAGTGACCACACTATGCGCTATTAGTAGCATTTATACGCTAGTTTTTATACGCTATTAGTACATATTAGTACACAGTCTTAATAGGTTTGTGATGTTTTTTCAGGTGATTTTCCCTTCAAAGAATGAGAACTCAATTGATATTCTCCAAAATTTGGCCCATGCCAAGTCCCCAGAACACTGAGACACCCGGACGTGCAGTGGACTTGATCACAGTCATTCTTCGTTGCGATATCAGCCGAGCAGTTTGGTGCAACGGCTTCACTACGATACATGTATCAGTAGGACTTCATTTTCTCGAACAAAAATGGGCTTCTGGAAAAGAAGCGCATGTGGATGCAGCCAGCCGGGACCCTCTGGTGGGCCGTGGCACATCTTCTTGGATGTTTTTTCAATGGTCATCTGATATCATCTGATCATCAACAAATTGCCATAAGGTTCCCAATTCTCCATGCACCTCCGATTCATGAACTCTTTCCCACTGTCCCTGCATGTCCGTGCATGTCCGTCGCAGCCCGCGTGTTTTTGCACAGCACGCTGCTGCGTTTCTGATCTTTCGCAGTTCACAATATGTAGTAATGCTGTGAAACAGATTCGTGATTTTACTTCAGGCTTTGGGTTCACCAAATGTATCCCTCTGGACCTTCAGACGTCACGTATGACGTCATGGCCATGACCGAATTTTCATTGGTTTTCCAAGCATTTTGAAGCCAACTTAGGTATGTTACGACATGTTACAACTGACTCTTAAAAACATACAGCAAATACTTTTTTTAATCAAAAGAAAGGCCCTTTTTTTGTTTGGCAACTCAGACGGTGTTGTAAGTCGTTGACTTTGCTGATGTCGTTTGCCTCGGATGTAAATCAGTCGGGCCCAGGCGGGCCCAAGTCAGTTGCAGTTCCCACAATGGGATTGTACGTTTCTATACGTTTCTATCTTTTGGGTTGAAGGTGAAACAAGACTAAGCAGTGCTGAATGTGCTTTCAATTTGCTGGAACCCTGAACAGCTCTGTCTCTTTCCTGCAACCATCGGATGTGGGCTGAACTAAATTATTTCACAAGGATACTACCCTCTGGTAGACAAACATAGCTATTGAAAATGGCCATTTATAGTTATCCATTAAACATGATGCTTTTCCATAGTTATGTTAGTTTACCAGAGTGTACTTGTTGGCAAATGATCTCTTTTGCATCGTTTTTTCTCATCGTTTTATGGGAAGGCCTTATGCTGAGAACGAGGCTTCCAAATCACTATTTGGAGGATCATCCCTTTTAACTGGTTTACGGCGAATCAGCCATATGACAAAATGGGATAAGCCTAGGAATCGGGGACCAGGATTACTCACCACTGGATGTATCAGTTGCTAAGGTGGATGATTCTCCAACTCATCTGAAGCTGAATAAACCCAGCTAAGCAGCTCCGGAGCCAACTCCTTCATCTGTTCAAAGATGGAGGCACCCAACAAAACCATCGCAGAACCCGCCTGGGGAAGGCGGGTTCAAAAAAGACCACGGAAAGCTGTGGATTTGGCTTTTGAACCATTGAAAAAATATGAAAAAAATAAGCATTCAATTTTTCTCGAAAAGCATGAAGGCTGTTTTGCTTCTTTCTCTGGACTTGTTCACCAATAAAAAAGTTATGGAGGCCCCTTAACCCCACAGTTTGATGTTTGATCCAGTAATAAAAAATAAACATCACCTGAGTTGGAAAGGTGCTCATCAGTTCTTCAACCAAAATCATCTAAAAATTATTAAAAATTGACCCCCCTTCCAAAAATATTGACATATCGGTGGACCCCTATGCAAAATTGCACTGCATGGATGCTCAAAAGACATAAGTGAAAAAAAAACTGCCTGGCACCGTGATTTTGCTTTTGACTTCGATTGGTTTCTCAGGACAATCTGCCATAAAAGCCTTAAATCTACAATGTGGGGTCCCCCAGTTATAAGTTGGTTTATAAACACCAGTAAGTATAGTTATGTCAGTACATATAAGTACGAGAAACCATAGAAAAATTGGAGTTAAACGTTCGCCAACTTAGCTGTCGACTGGGGGCCCCACATTGTATTAAACATCATTAAATGTTCCCTCTTTTCCCATCAACCAATCAACTAATACCCGAGGTGCCACAAAGGGCAACGTGAGTCTTTCACCCATGAAGGAGCTCGACCTGAACTGATCCATGGCTCATGGCTGTGGCAACCGAACATGGTTTTTTTTCCACCCAAAAAATATGGAACTTCAAGGGGAAAAAAAAATGATTCATGGATAAACAATTGATAAAATTTGATAAAATATGACAAACCTAGCATGATTTCACCATCTGGCGCAGCCGGCTGCACCCCTGCAAGCAGACGGCTGCGCCAGAATTCCAATCTTCCCTTTTTCCACCATCGCGACGTGGGGTTGTGATCAAATTTATCCAAATCAGATCTTTGGGTTCTCCCAACATTTTCAGACAAACCCAGATTCCGATGGGCTATGGGCCAGAAAGTTTGCTGGGGTTTCAGCAAGGAAAACCAACCTGCAGAAGATGTGATTCACAATGGTTGGTTGATATTTACTATATGGATAATTTTTTTTGGGTACGGTTCAAGACTACTAACCCGGTGACCAAAAATGTTCGTAATTCTTCGCGGCAACCAACCCTTTTTTGTGATATCGACCAATGAGCGAATAATTTGTTTTTTCTTTGGGTGTGGGGTTCACATGCCTGGGATGATCTACGATAATGATCATCAACTTCAAAGCAATGGAATTCAAAACCACCAACTGTTCAGCAGTTGATCCTCGGTTATGGTTCCAACTGTTTCCCGGACAATGTGGGAATCCTTCGAAAACCAGTCAACCAACTGGAGGAAAAAATGATGGACATCCATCCCCAAGTCTGTGTTTCAAGTCAAGGGATGGCACTTTTGGGTTCGAGAAGACGGGCGAACGTTACACTTTTGGTTTCTTTGTTGCGAATCCCCTATGCTGATGAGCTACAAGCCATCCTCAAAAATGGGTAACGGAAATAGTCCAGCCATGGCATGGAAAACGGACAACACATCAAAATCATCGGATTTTGTGTTCTGAACGGGATGGTCCAACTCTGTGCAAGCTTGTCTGGTTGGTGGTTTCAACCAACCCCTCTGAAAAATCATGGAGTTCGTCAGTTGGGATGATTTTCCATTCCCAACTGAATGGAAAGTCATTCAAAATTCCATGGTTCCAGTCACCACCAACCAGGTGATTATTAACCATTAACCATCATTAACCAAAGATTTTAAACCATTATTAACCATCATTGTTAACCATTAAACCATTCATGTTCCAAACCACCAACCAGTTGTATACTCATATCCCAGCCAGTGATTTAGGTGACTCATGTTGCCCGTCAGTGACTCTAGTGATCATCCACCAAACCCCAGTCCATGAGTCATTGAGATTCCTGGGTTTTCGGGTATGTGCCAGGGTCAAACATGGTATATGGGTTATGGTCATCCCTCTCATATTGGGAATCCTCATTGTGTGCATATAACTGAAAATTATATAATGGATTGATGAAAGATGCCTTTTATGGTCACACAATCCATCTTTTGACCATGGCACATATTATGTGTGTGTACAATAAATGTTATACAAACATATACATATGTATATATATACACACATATTAAATATATATACGTATGTATATATATATATATAGGTAGGTAAGGTAAGGTAAGGTAAGGTAAGGTAAGGTAAGGTAAGGTAAGGTAAGGTAAGGTAGGGGGGTAGGGTAAGGTAAAGGTAAAGGTAAAGGTAAAGGTAAAGGTAAAGGTAAGGTAAGGTAAGGTAGGTAGGTAGGTAGGTGGGCGGTGGGTGCTAGGTAACTGCTGCCTTTTGGGTGTTTCTGAGCTGTTCTGATTTGTTTCTGACCGTTTCGCAAGGTCTGTTCAACTGCTGAAATATCAAAGGAAAAACACGAGTATTACACTACGGTAGTACTAGAACTAGAACCAATAGGATTGGTAGTAGTACTGCTGATGGTGGTGGTGGTGGTAGTAGTAGTAGTAGCAGCCATTATAGTAGTAGTAGCAGCAGCCAAATGAAGAAACACCCTAGCGCCAAGCTAGCGCGGCCCAGGAGCACCGCCACGGTCATCAGGATGTTCATCTTCCCAGCGATCTGTGCAGCTGGAGCACCCAACATCTTGATCAGGAACATGCCTGGCAGCTGGAGCTACGAATTGAACAAAAACGCCAAGTCCCCGAGTGTGCTAAAACGACTACATGGTTATCCCATATATATATACATAATTATATTATATATATATATATATATATATGTGTTTTACATATATATATATATATATATAACATGCTATATTATTACATGTTATAACCATGGTTGTACTACTAAGCATTTGCGATTCGTGGATGATCCTCCAAGTAGAAAACGTGGCTGGCAATGAGAAATCTCCCTAGTTCATGGAAGAGGGATGAAGAGGGCAATTTATGTGGGTTCTTGATTAATATTGATTGCATTTTTTTTGTTTCATGCTACCCTCTGGTGATTTTTCACATAGCTATGGTTAAAATGAATTAAAATGGCCCATGGAAATAGATGGAATCTATGATGATTTACCATGATTTACCTAATTTCATATATTACAAATGGTTCTATGATGATTTACCTCATTTTACCTATTGCACATGGTGGTTGTCCATGGGTTTTCCCAACATGGTCTATTCATTTGCCTTGGAGAACTCACGGCTTTGAGTCGACTACGTCCTCTGGGATCCAGTTTTGGAACTCAGCTGGATGAATAGTAGATGAAATGGTTAATATACTGTTAATAATGGTTGATATATGGTTATTAAGGTTAATAATGGTTAACTAGCCATGGTGCAACTACCTGAAATCCACCTGCTTTGTGACATGGAAGAAATGGAAGGTTGCGGAGCGCAGCCCCGCCGTGAGACTCTTAGATGCTTTTTGTATCAACACGAACTTATGTCAACTTTCATGAATGCTAAGCGCGCCGTCAAAAATGCGCGAGGTGTCATTTTAACAGAAAATGAAATGACTTTTTGGGGGTTGCTTACCCAATCCTTCATCAACCAAGGTTTATTCGTCCACGGCTCACATTACAACAGGCCCGGGCCACCCATGATGCTCAAGAAGACGGCACAAAAGGCGCTGACTGCAAGCCTCAATCATTTGGCACTGAATCAAAGAATTGGAAACTGGGACGACTTGCAGAAAACTCCGATATTTCATGGTAACCACAATCGTTTCCTCCAGAGATTTTTCCGTAAATCAATCCATTGACTGAAGCAACAATCAACTGAAGCAGACATTTAATCCGGATTGAGATTTCTGGACCACAAAATGTGGGACATCATTTTTTTTCATGGTCGCCCCAGCGGCAGGGCTGCCGCTTGTGAGCCCATGTAAGGCATGGCGAAGAAGGGCTCAAGGCCCTCGACGACCTTAGGCGATGCGCCCCATGAATTGCAGGATTATGTCACGGATTATCTGCTTGGTGGTGCTATTTCACCATCCCTATATATGGTTAGTATGGTTTAATATGTTTAAAAAAACCCATTGATTATCATACTTAGCTACTTAGCTGGTTGGTGGTGCTATTTCACCATCTTGAAAAATGATGGAGTGAGTTCGTCAATGGGAAGGATGACATCCGCTCATATGAAATGGAAAATAAAAATCCATGGTTCCAAACCACCAACCAGTTATATGCCCAGTTGATTATATGGTTATATATATAAATATTATATGATATACTATATGATTGCCATCCATAAATAGGCAGTTGATTATATGGTTATTGCCGTTATTGCCCAGTTATCAGCCATCAACTGCAGGTTGAAGGAGGTTGAGGATTCTCTGAGACCAACGATGTGTGAATCGACTGTCACTCAGTAGCAGCTAAGCTACTCCCACATGAATGTTGGCTCATGTCACCAGTGAACGTTCCCCAAAGTGAGCTTCCCAAAACTTAGTCAAATACAAAGATTGTTTGCAAATGTTGGAGGTTCTTTCGTTTCTGTCCTATTTTTTTTACGGGGTAGATACAAACTGACCCCTGCCGCCAAGTCACCAAAGTTACAACCAAGCCAAAGCAGAAGACCTGGACGCCGGAAAAAAAACAGCTGGAACTCATGATCCACAACACAAAGTCCCAGGTTTCTCCAAAAAATCACCATGTTTAATGGGTAAATCCACTATAAATGGTGATTTTCCATAGTTATGTAAATGTTTACCAGAGATTTATAGTGGATTTCCCCCAAAATCAGGAACCAAAAGAACCATTTTTTGTCTGCCATTTCTTGGGGAAAGTCTGGCGCCGAGGAGCTGCAGGGGAAGTCAGTGCCACCAAGTTCAAGGGCGACAGTTTTGGACAGTCCTGCGATTTTTCGGTCCCGAGTTTCGGCGATTCGGAACTTGGGGCAGTTGAGGTTACACATGGATATAACCATGGTTATAAACCCCCACAAGTTGGAACATAGACCCTATAACAACTGCACTTCCAAGAAGTATACCTCATGATAATAAACCACTCATTTCTTAGATGCATAAACCACTGATTTCAACTGATGCAGTTGAGCGCAAAGAACTTTTTGCTGGCGCCCTATGTACCCATGTCCCCACCATTCCGATGAACCATCTGGGGCAAACCCTGGTAAATACTATAAACATATCGGTGACATAGCATTGCAATACCAAACCTCATCACCCAAAAATACCCCAGTTTCAAACCCGAAAAAAATGGTGAGATCTTAAAAAACTTTAAGCGAATGTTCCGAGACGACGACCAACCGACGCTGGTGCAGCCCGGAGCCACCTGGTCAGACTCGTACTTGTTCATCTGGCAATCCATCAGCACCGAACGAATGGATCGCGCAAAGAGGGCACCTCAATGGGCCGCCTATCAGCACTGGCACATCAGGCTGTGGCCGTGGCTTCGCAATGCTTCGCATAGAAAAAACCATGAAAAAACCATGGTTGTCCCTTTAGAGATGCGATAAACACATCTATTTGGACTCAAAAAATCCGGGTGAAGCTATGATTTCGATGATCCTGGAGGATCCGAAGCGAGCGAAACGTGAACTCACTGGGCATTGAACCTACGACTTCGAAGTGGGGTGAGCGAAGCCACTACCAGTCATTAAGCTGAATCAGCAAGTAGGGATATGATAGAAAACAGCGTACACCTCTCAGTGAAAAGGTAATTTTTTCAGAGGGAAAATGAGGTTCTAAAGTAATAGAAATTTGAGGGGGGTTCCCTACATGTTCAGACAAAGCCATATGCTGGCTCCAAACAGCCCAATATCTACGGTCAGGTCAACATCAACCCTCATTTGCCAAACAAGAGTTTTCATGAAGGGAGTCCTCAGGTTGGCGGTTACAACCCCCTGAAAGTATGAAAGTGGAAAATCAATATTTCAAACCACCAAGCAGTGATTCATATTGGTTACATCCCCATAATATCCCCATTTCAGATGGTTAAACCATGTTAAATCCCCATGTTTCTCGGTTCATCAACCAACCAACCAGCCTTTTTGCTTCGGGATTTTCCTATATTTTCCTTCCAGACTCCAGATTCCGGGTCAGATCTCCCATTTTTCATCATTTTTCCATGTCTCCATTCACCAAAAAACCAGCCATAGCAGCCCGGGCACCGATGCCCAGCATCATCCCCAGCAGGGCCAGGGAGGCGCTCTGGCCCTCCACGGTCAGATTTCGCAGCCCTTCGCGGCTGATCACGGCATCCTCAAGGCTCGGATGCGGAACGAGCGTGAAATGAAGCTGGGATGGACCCCTTGGGCCATGGAAAAACCATTGGCCCCAAGTCATCAGCATTTTAGACGACCATTTTCATTATCTTAGACTATTTTTGTTAAGACTAAGATAGCTGAACGTGGTCATCTATAGTTGATTTCCCCATCAAAAATGGTGATGTTCCATAGCTAGTTTACCAGAGGGTAACCAGTCACCCAGCAATGCGGGTAAAACAATAAGAAACAATCCCCCAAGTCATTACCATATTTTTATGGGTAGGTTGTGTAAACCATCCTCAAATGACTCAAATGGTAGGTTGTGGCATTGGGTTGCCGACATTCTAAATCATATCAAACAGAAAAGAGTGCATAAAAACACTTTTAATGGGGGATGTGGATGAACCAAGCACTTATCAAAAACCTGACATAGCCTACTTTTTTATACTGTTTTGGTATACCAGAGTTGTAAACTTCATTCCCCAGCCTGTAATGTGCCCAGTGGACGACTGCGATGGGGGTCCATGTGGATAATCAGTGGGCGTACCATGGGGTACCCATGTTTATGGATTGCTTATGGATTGTTTATAATGGAAAATAAAAAATTGATGATTTGGGGGTAACCCCATTTTAGGACACCTCCATATCTTTGTGTACTGTATCCCATCAAACTAAGGACGCTTTGCCGCTTCGGTAGTGTTTCCCTGTAAGCAATTCTGGAATTAACAGGTCTTGAAGTTTCTGGTAGATTCAACAGTACATAGCTAGCCAATTGTTTACAGGAAATCCTCCTTACAAATGGGTTTCGCATAAATGTCACGGATAATTATTGCCAGACCTGTTAGCCAAAGGGTAATCAAAAGGTGAGCAGACTTCAACTTCACCATCATGACGAGCAACACCTTACTTACACTACTACGCTCCAACTCCATAGCTGCTGGCACCCATCTCGCCCAATCCAAGCTGCCCCAGCAATTGCAATAGCCTCAAGAGCTTTTCAGAAATGATGCGTGCACACCATTCGCAAAGGGATAAGGGTTCTTCCACTGATCATCCTCATTCAAGAAAGTATTATTATAAATATATATATATATATATACAGTAGATCCAAGTACAGGACAATTAATGACCCATACTGCATAGTCCAAGTCGACTAACAAGTTTGTCGGTCACTGTTCACCTGTTCACATGGCGGATTGTAAATGCGCCTTTCCAACCGCAAGTTCCACAATCAAACCCTCCTGGAAACCGGGCTGTATCCAACTGACCTGTGGTATCCACATTTTTTCTGTGTTTCAACCATGAACATCCTCATGTCTTTTGCCTGAACCATCCCACTTTGCTGGATTTCAGATTTTTTTCCTCATGTCTCAAGGTAGGTTTTATCATGTTTTCATCCCATGGTTCCGTGCATTTTGGGGATTGGTTGGTGTCATCTCCATGTTTTCAATTTTGAAAGATCTTTGGTGCTGCAAAACCAATCATGTCATGTCATTTGGATGGAATGATTTTGATGGAGTGTGATGTTTGATGGAACTGAAAATATCTTAAAACCATGATGCTTTCACTTTCTTCATTCAAGAACTCCGTGGGTTAACCATTATTCCCATATGTTCTCCATATCTTTCCCAAAAAAAACTTGGATGTGTTCCATATTCCATATTTCTCCATGTGTTTTCCCATAGGATTTTTTCCGCCAAGCGACGATGCCCAGCCAGGCCAGTACTGCAAAGCGGCGACCCAGGAGGGCACTGATCAGGGCAGTTAAGACCTGCGAAATCGTGGGCATAGTGCCATGGTTTATGATGGTTAATGATGGTTAATGATGGTTAATAATCACTGGTTGGTTGTTGGAACCATGGAATTTTGAATGACTTTCCAGAAACAGTTGGGAATGGAAAATCATCCCAACTGACGAACTCACTCCATGATTTTTCAGGGGGGTAGGTCAACCACCAACCAGTTTAAATACAATTCCCCACTTGGTAGATGATTCATGATGATTCACAGTACATACCCTCTGGTTATGACTAACAGTTCGTCATGGAAAATAGATGGCCCATAGAAATAGATGGTTTACCGAACTGACAAATGGTGATGTTCCATGTTAGATAACCAGAGGGTAGATATTATAGTTCAACATATTGTCTACTGAATGGAAAAAAACATATTAACTATGTTAATAAACCTATGAAACAGTTAACATAACCCAATAAACCTTGTAAACCATTATCATGATAATTAAGACTATGGCAGCTATGTGTCTTATGGGTGGCTTAACTATGGTTTATGGTAGATATAATTATAATTCATGGGGGGTTATAATCTATGAATTCTTGGATTATCCATCTATAGATATTCCTATATAGTATAAATAGACTATTTATCAGGTAGGGATGGATCATCTATATATAGATAGGTATTTTTGTGATGGATAATCTATAGATTCTATAGATGATATTTCAGATATATAGATATAGATTATAGGTCTTATGAGATATGAAACGTCTATAATGTCTATATTAATGTAGATAGGTATATCAGGTAGGGATGGATACTCTATAGATAGGTATATTCTGATGGATGATCTATAGATAGGTATATCTATATTAAGTCTCATTATAGGTGATTGTATCAGGTCTATTTCCTATCCATATATGTATGAACTATGATCTATAGATATAGATGAAACCTATGTAATAATAGGTATCTGAAATGATTATGAAATGATAGGTATAGATAGGTATTTCTAAAATGATGAAATGATAGGTACATGAAATATCTGTATATATATATATATGTAAAGAAATACCTATAGAAATATATATATATATACATATATGAAATGTGATGAAATCTATGTGATGCGTCTATAAAATAAATTTATCTGTGTCTCTATCTATATATACCAACCATTTGGGTAATAGTTAACCTGTTCTTGTTATATAGTCGGGCGGATTGTCAGTGGGTCCTAAAGATTCCAATGGGGATATTGATAATCCATCTGCCTGTCTATGCGTCTATATCCATCTACCCCCTGGTTATTTACAGTAACGGTTTCCGAGCTGGAAAATCACCATCTTTAAGTTCGGCAAACCATAAGTTTTGTCAGCTATAAATGGGCCCACATCCAAACAAAAATGAATAATATAGTAGTACAAGGGGCTTCCGCCCTTCCCCCAGTGATGTTTGGTGATTTACAACCCCAATTAATTATAGATATATCTACCATGCAGAAGTCCTAGTCGTTATAGTCATAAACCAACTTAGCTATCTTGGGGACACCACCTTGTGTGTAATTATATTTCATGAGTAAAGACAAAATCAGTTATATAAATAAGTACAACAGTATATAATCAGATGTGTTATTATTGTGATGCGTCTATAAATAGGTTTTGAAAATGATGCATGTATATATATATAATTATATATGTGTGTGTTAATATATATATATATATATGTTAATATATATATATGCTCACCCCCCAAAGAACCTACCAAAACAGCATCTTCAGTGGTATTTACACAAAAAACAGTTGTTTTCAAGTATTCACTCCACTATATAGAAATTATTTGTAAATATATAATATGCATATGTATATATATATATACATATATGGTCACCCCCCCACCAGGGCCTACCTTGAGTTTTTTTTGTGGTATTTGCAGTAAATAAAACAAGCATTTTTTTGTCCAGCTTTTTGGGTGTTTGGTTCCTTAAGATCGATCCAGATTAATCCAGAATCGGAACCAGATCTGATTCATGCGCCGGCATTCGACCGTCAAGTCATTGTTTAAAAAAGTCGTAGGTATGCTGAACATGCCTAGTATTCCTTGGGGATGTGCAATTCTTCTTGGTTTTTTCAGCCTTTGGGGATGTAAAATTATGTTTTTGGTGAGGGAAAGCTTTCCTTCAAATAAATGGTGTTCTTGTCCCAGTAGAGCGCAGCTTGAGTTCTTTGAAAGGAGTGTTACCCTCTGGTAATTTAACATAACTATGGAAAATCACCATTTATAGTGAAATTTCCCATTAAAAATTGTGATTTTCCATAGTTATGTTAGTTTACCAGAGGGTATATATTTCCAAAGAAGTGGAGTCATCCAAAGGATTGTTACATATGTTCAAAACATGCTGTGACTTTCAAAAGAGGCAGCGCAAATTCAACGTGTTCTTTTTGGTGAGTAAAAGCCCGTTCCTTCAAACATTGCTGGTGTTCTAAATTATGTTTTTGCTCGTTCCAAAGGTTTTTTGCAATGTTTTCCAATGTATTTTTATGTTGTTTCCAAAGTTTTCGTGTTTTTTGTTGGTTTTGTTTCTGCTTTTGAGCTGACATTGGAAGTGTTGCTGGTGAGTTGACATTGCTATTGGATGTGATCTGAGGTAGGTTCTTGGGGTGGTGGCCATATATATATATATATATGTATATACATATACACATATATATATACATATACACACATATATATATATATATATATTATACATATATATATACACATACATTTTTATATGACGCGATATATTTACACTTATATGTACGTAGTCATACATTTGTTTTATATGTGTTTTTAACACGGAAATTTGGTTGATCAGGAGGCGCCGCCAACAAAGAAATGGGGCCTGCTTTTGACTCTGACGTAAGATGAGGCATAAACCCCCATAAGTTGGGATATGGCAGTGGGTCAAAACCTTGTACCCCTGGTGAACATCAAAATAGCTGGTAAATGGATGTTCATCCCTCTAAAAATGGTATTAATAGGTATTGATCCATACCCATATAAACCCTATAACGAATTATTCAAAAATACGTCGACTTAAAACTGGAACTGCACTTCCAAGTATGGCTCAGTGACTGGACAAAGGATGCCAATGATGGAATTGAAGCCAGCACCAATGTACTTCAACGAAGTCGTATTCCTCAGCCGCGGGGTTCATTTCAATAAATGATGGTGATTCAGTGATCCCCAATCGTCAAAAAATGGGTGACTGGTGACTCAATGCTAAGTCATGGTCTACTTTTTGATGATTTAAGGGGGTCCACCACTAAAAAAAAAAACATTGATCATTGATCCTTTGAAAAAACCTTCTGAACGATTTCACATCTGTAAGTGGCGATCAACCTGGTCAGGGAAAGGCGATGGGTCGGTCAACCTGGCCAATTCATGGTTAAATCTGCTGAATCTAATCATGGACCTCCATGCAGCAGAGTTTCATGATGACATTGGCAGTTTGGAGGACCGCAATGGGCAGAATCCGCTTGCAATACCAAGTCGCGTTCTTGGATAGGGCCTCCTGCGCAGCGCCCGCTGATAGCATGGTGAAAAACCGGTGTGGGCTCAGTGTGTTCACCTCGATTCTGAAAGAAAAAACACTAGCAGTACCTGGTTTTGTCCATCGAGGATTTATCCCCAAATGTTGCAATTGGAAAAGTGAGGGTAAAGCGAAATGGAACTGGTGGTACCCCATTGACCCAGCTACCCGCTACCCACCATAGATCAAAATCCTAACTGAAAACGTACCCCAAATACCCTGTTGTAATTTAACGTAGACGTAGCTATTGAAAAATGCCATTCAGAGTTGATTTACCCATTAAAACTTGTGATTTCCTATAGCTATGTTAGTTTACCAGAGGGTAATCCCAAATATAGAGGGCAAGATCTGCAAGTTTTTTTCATCATCCAATTCTGGTAGGAGGGACGGCCACGAGTGTGTTCTCCTTGTCACTGAAGTAAAGCGTCCAATCCTGGGCTCCGATGATGGAGCCGGGTTCAGGAGCTCCCATTAATTGTGCTCCCAGCATGGTTTGAAGGGAAATTTTAAAGGAAACCGCTATATTTTGGAGTAAAACACCTATGGTTTGCGTCATGATTTTCCAATAAACCAATGCTTTGAGTCCTCACTTGTTGGTGGTACTATCCCAAATTGTTGATGGTTATATAAATAATAATGATGTAGCACATATCATATCATATATCACCCAATTTCTTAGAGGTAAAAAGTGACAATGACAACATATGCCATATGGCCCAATTTTTGGTTGGTTCATAAATAGCATCTGTTTATTTAACATAGCCATGGAAAATCACCATTTTTAATAGGTAAACCAACTATAAATGGGCCATTTTCCATGGCTATGTTAAATAACCATAGGGAACTATTTCTATGGGCCATCTATACCATGGCTATGTTAAATAACCAGAGGGTAGCAGTTTTGTCCCTGAAATAAACAATCCAGTCATGTCCCCGTGCGGGGCCCTGAGGTGGAAACCGCTTCGCACGTTGCCAAGATATGGGTCACCACCCAAACGAAGAAAAAGTGGATGAGAGCCTCGCTGGGTCGAAAGGAGTCAAAAGGTAGCTACTTGGGCAACACAATTCAACTAGAGAAAATGATGATATATCACGAGATTGGGGTGCTTCTCCCATTTTTTTTGCATGTTTTTTTGTTTTCCCCATATTTGGGTGGCTGTTTCCAATATGTGTCCCATATTTCTGTTGAATGTCTTGTGGGTCTCCCGTCTTTCACTGGGCTCCACGCAATACAGGAAGGATAGGCGAAGCCGTTTTGCTGGACCTCATGGTGCTCGATCTGGCAGGAAACGACTCGGAATTTACCAGTCTTCGGCCCCCAGGAGATCGAATGATGTGGTTTTTACGGGGCATTTTTGTAAATCCCAAGCTCGTGGTTATATATTGTGAATCATCATCATCTACCAATTGGGGAATTGTATTTAAACTGGTTGGTGGTTGACCTACCCCCCTGAAAAATATGAAAGTCACTTGGGGTGATTATTCCCAATATATGGAAAAATAAAATTCATGTTCCAAACCACCAACCAGATCTAAATATTGGAGGGATTTGGATGGCACAAGGTGATTCACCCCAAAATTCCTAAGTGCTAAGCGTTTCTGCTCAGTTGGGCTGCCAGGTGTTACATCGGAGACCGCACGTATCGCACTTGCCACGTGTTGAAAACTGCTTCGAGATGTGTATCCTCTAAGTAGATATTCCAAAAACAAAACCACCCTGGGAGGCAGAAGCCAACTCATTATCGATGTGATTCTATGTGTATAATAATACCGTGTATATATATATTGATTAACAAATAGCTTGCGCCCCAAACAAAGATTTTTTAGAAGTCAATTCCAAAGCTAAACTTACAGAGTGATTCAAACACAGTCAATTCCTAACCTAAAATAGTGATCAATCAAACCTGTTCTATCCCAACTGAGACTAAGGCAAGCTTGGTGGACAGCTGAACAAAGGTAATCGCAAGGACCTGCAAATTTCTGCATGGCGTGGAGGCTCTGGGAAAATGCTGGGAAGATACTGTTGGAAATTATGTATGCAACATTACAATAATGAACCCACCATTTGGAGAGGATGGTATACATTGGTATACCACCCATTTAGATCATCAAGAAGGTGATGTTGGGGATGGTTGATTGTTGGGTTTCCCACATTGCCGCCCCTGGGAAGCTGGGAATTCCCTGTGGCGACTAGGTAAATTCGAAGTGATCTCCACACTGTGGGTGTGTCAATAGGTCTTTGTGGCTTTCCTTACTTGGAGGACCCCTAAAATCATCCAATCTGGACCAATATCGCTTGGTCGGTACCCATTTCTTTCATGGTTCATCCACATTTTCCCTATTGAAGTGAGCATTTTGGGGGCATCCATGTCCTCATCTTCAAACCCAAACCTAGGATTAAAACTCATCTTCCAAACAATTTTAGACATAAAGAATCAGCTTTCTCAGATTGGGGGGTAACCGGTTAACCCCAAAACTTGGGATCCCCCTTCACATCCCAAGAAAAACCCATGCTTTGTCAAACCACCAGCGGAACAAAAAACCAAAGACTTGGATGATTTGGGTACCCAGATTTTGGGGATTTTCCTCCAGTCAATTGGTTTAAGGAAAATTTTAACCGGAAACCATAGATTTTCCTATTTTTCATATGGGGTTTTCCGGTTAAAATGTTCCCTTCAACCAATCCATTGATCCGGATTTTCCCTCTGGATTTTCCCAGAGGCCATCGCCTGCCCGGAAATGGCCACCACTCCTTTGATGCCATGACTGCGGTAGGCGTAGGCCAGACCTACGCCATTTTTTTTTGGCCCATGGATCCACGGAGAGAAAAATGGGCCACAGGTGAAACGTGTGGAAATATAGAAATATCATAGAAATATCAAAGAAATATTTTCATAGAAATATAAAAAATAATATAAAAAATAATATAGAATAATATAGAATAATATAGAATAATATAGAATAATATAGAATAATATATAGAAGTATATAGAAATGATCATGAAATTATCATGTTCTGTTGTTTCGTGGGTTCAATTCATAGTTTTCTGCCATATTGTATACGTGATGTCGAAATACAGCATGCCAATGCCCAGCATTCCCCAGCAGAAAAGCAAGACAAGAGATCTTACAATGGAATTTGTTGATTTGTCCTCTTATTTACATTAGGGGTACCCTCCAAAAATGACATAGCTATGGACAATGACCTGTACATATATATATATGTGTGTGATTTACCTGATTTACCTATTTAACATGGTGATTTCCATAGCTATATTAGTTTACCAGTGGGTACAATTTCTGACACGTGGGAATGAAGGATGCAACCGGCAGAAGATGTTTTTTTTGCCACTGACTTTGTGCAACAACAGCAGCATCTAAATGGTCTTCGCTCGACATGCGAGGGGCCTTTCGCCTGATTGCTAATTGCAATGCTCGCTTGATAAATCATGTCAGATTTGCAGAAATTTGCGGGAAAGGTCAACTCACATCTAAGTATCTCATGGACTTGTGATCTTAGAGCCATAGAAAGTGGACCAGTGGAAATAGAATGTGTAATGGAATTGTCATCATGCTTACCCATATATTTTCATCACATGGGTTTGTCTGAAAATAGGGTACCCACATCCAAGCAGGATGAACCATCATTTTCCCCAATTTTGAAATGCTGAGGGGCCCTGGGTTCCCACTCCCCACTTGGCCCACGTCCCCCACCTCCGATGATGAGAACACTAAAGGTCAGGGCCAACCAGTGCGGCAGCACCAACGTATTTGGGATAAGACCTCGGCTGCAATTTTCAGCAGGTCCACTGCTTCACCCTGGTTTTCACCATCAAAATTTGAAACAATCATTGGATTGGTTTAATATTAATGGTTAATCAATGTAAATCAATGTGAATCATACCAATATGATTATGTTTACATATTTATATATTTATATCTAATCATTGGATTTAAAAAAAATGAAAAATTGATTTTAATGGTAAAAACCATGGTTTCCGGTTAAGATGTTCCCTTCCAACCCATCGATTTAACCGTGGTTAAAAAAAATGAAATTGAACCATGTCATGCATTAAACACACATCAATCACCACGAAACCATTATGATCCATTATAAAGCCATCCACATATATATAGATATATATATATATATATGTATATATATATATATGTATATGTATATGTAAATGTATATATATGTGTATGTATATGTATATGTAAATGTATATATATATATATGTACATGTATATATGTGTGTATATATACACATATGTATATGTATATATGTATGTATATATATACACATATACACAAAGGTATATATATGTATAGGTATGTATATATATATATGTGTATATATATATGTGTATATGTATATGTATATATATGTGTATATATATGTATGTATATGTATATGTATATGTAATTGCATAAATATATATATATGTACATGTATACTTAGCCAGCCAAACTCCAGGCATCTAAAAGTTTGAACTTTCTGCCCAAAATAGCTGTGCAAGTCTCACCTCGCACGTGCCGTATCTTTTAACACTGCAGGGCTAAGGGCTAAGGGCTAAAGGTATCACATTTTCGCCCCTTGAAAATCAAAACAATGGCGTGAGGTTTGTAATGGGCTTATGGCCGGAGTTCTTGTAGTATGAAAAAGCGATGTTTTCACCTTTGTTTGGAACTGTGTCTAAACTTGTCGTGGTTTGAGTTTGGCAAAGTATGTCAAAGCAATGGCCTTGAAATGCCATGTTGGGGATCAATCGAAATAAACAAATGTTTTAGCCGAACAGCATGTTCCGAAATCTGCAAAAAAAATGAATATTGAACATGTTGGCTGGGACCAAGAAGGTTCCAGGATACCGTTTCGCGCGAACGCGTCTGGTTGTGTTGGCTCGAAACCTAGTTTTTACTATCCCGTGGGGCAACTTGAACCAGGTATGCTCGAAACAAACTTCCAGCACGGGCACTCTAGGTAACACACCCGA
>Ga0126342_10004757_pt1 | contig 23361 bp, 18 predicted proteins | sample Cyp1metagenome_FD_92528 | JGI IMG/M metagenome (GOLD analysis project Ga0126342, IMG submission 92528) | Coral microbial communities from Lord Howe Island, Old Settlement Bay, Australia - Cyphastrea 1 metagenome | ecosystem: Host-associated > Invertebrates > Cnidaria > Coral ...
AATAAGCAACTCTGAACCATAAAACTTTGGATATGGCTTACGTCAATTAGATCTTAATAGAATTCCATTGGATTTGTTAAAATCTCATGGATCAGAAAGGTGGTTGATTAATCAGGGGCAAACTGTGGTTATTATTAATGGGGGGCATGGGCTCATGGGGGGTAGGTACCCTTTGGGAGCTATCCAAACTGATGATTTTTATCAAGATTTTAATTAGAAATCAATCATTTGGGGAATAGTTGTTTTTTGAAATTTTCAATGATCAACTTAAACCTTAAGTATAACAATGATGATAAAACAAAATGTAAAAAACAATTGGAAATAAATAGAATTGGAAATAAAAAGTGTTGGAGAAAAAAAGGATTTCAGCACAGGGGGGTTGATTAATCATGTCCCGGCCAAACGGTTTATTAATCCTGGGGGACCACCTCTTTTTAAATTACAAAAAAAATTGGGCAGAGGGGGTTGATTAATACCGCGGGGATTATTAATCCTAACTTGACATTATATGACTCATCATTATTCAATTAATTATTCTAATATTAGTTTATTATCTCTTTATCATCATTATTAATGTTGGCTACTGATTAGTGTGCCCCCCCTCAACAATTTTAGGCTACTCAATAACTCGCCGTTTTTTTGGGGCCCCCCCTCAACATTTTTTGGGATAGTCAACTTAAGTAAGGATTTCAATTGACATCAATCTACATTCAATTGATTTTCCTTTTGAAGCCAAAAAGATCGCCCCAGCAGTTTTTGTGCACAATAGGGTACCATCGAAACAATTACAATAGTGAGGATCTGGGTCACTCATGGGCTGGGGTACCTCCTTGAAAAAATGTTTGGGTGATGTTTTTTAAACAAGGGTTTAATAAGGTATATAATTATTTGGGAAACCTTGCACGTTCAAGGCTTCAACATGGATATGGCTTTCTAAAGTAAATGGACCAGCTTTACCCAAAGAAAGGTGTATAGAGGTGGATAGCTCCTGAAAAAATTGGATCTGAAAAAATACTTTCCACACTAGAGCCCCACCCCCACTATCCACAAGATACCCAATAAGTTTGGAACAAATCCACAATAGAGGTCCATCACACTAATCGGTATACTACATTATTGTTTTTATTTTAGGGATAATGTTACATAAATGGTGTGATTTTAATGTATACCATTTTTGTGGGGGATTCCCCAAGACTAAATAGGGGAAAATGGACATTGGTGATGAAACTTGATATTTTTGAAGGGCATTCTTTATCGACAAGCAGCTTTTAGCCGTGAGAAGCTCTTTGCATACACCCATTCTATTGCTAGTTGATTGGCCATGATGTCGGCTCAAGGGGAGATATTTATTCCCTTCACATCCCTTCACAACCTGGTCCCAGTTCTGTTGTTCCGTTGCTCAGGTCTTCAACTTGAAGATTCCAACCATCCGCAAGTACTGTCTTTTTGAAGGACGCGGTGACGCGGTGTCAACGGTGTGGCGTTGGTTCGTTGCCCCCTGGTTGGGAAAGATACCATACTACTGGCAGATGAATTCACTGACTGAAGCTAACCCCCTGATCCCCCTGGCCCTTATTAATCCTGGCTTCAAACACGTTCCGCGTCTTCTGCGCTGCATTGGGGTGGGGAGAACCCCCTTGGAGCTGTGGAAGCCCCGGGCCCCACAAGTCGAAGTCCAGGATCTTTGGATCTCTCTGCAGCCATATCCAAAAAAGGATCCGGCTGGTGCTGGTATATTGATGCCGACCATGGACTGGGGTATATTGATGAGATCCATGGCACACCATTTTTCTAGCAGCACCGTTAGGATCCGTCATGGGTATAGCAGTAATGTTTGGCATCAATTGAGATTGGGGATAGGAAACATATGCAATTACCTGGGATGCGAAAAAGGGCATATCATTTCAAATGATCATATTGATTCAACAATTTTCCCATTCCATTCATGCAATTGATACAAGGTGGTGCCCCAGTTCGTTAGCCAAGTTGGTGCAAATAACTCCAATAACTTTGGTTTAAGGTAGATATATCTTTACCTACTATGGTTTATAAACCAACTTATAAGTGGGGGGGTACCACCTTGTATCATTGCGACACCAACGAATTGCATAGTTTGGTTCGCAGGATGAACTCTGAACATCCCAACATCGAATTGGCCGTGGCAAATTGCAGGCATTTGGTGGCACCGGTGCATAAACCTTTAATCATCTCATGACCCACTGTTTTAATCAGTCGAGGAACCTTGAACTTCCCAACGTTGCCAATTTGATGACGTGTTTTATGACTATCCTCTGATAATTTTAGCCACGGAACAATACCCATTGGCTGAGGATTTTCCCCAATGGCTATGTTAGATTGCCCGGGGGGTACATCCCAATTTGCGGTGACATCCCCATTATATCCAACTACTATATCCAACTGTTGTACCATTGTTATCATACCAACTACTGCCTATAACCTGGGTTTGTTTAAGGTGATTTTTTATTTTCCCAATGGACAATCCACCATGACTGGGGAATCTGTAGTGAATATTTTTTTTTTTTTTTGGTGACCCCTTAAGCAAATCCAAGATAACCAATAACTATTCCCATCCCAATTTTTCTGGCAGAAAATCGCCACCCAGATCCGGATGATCTGATGAAACCAAGCCAGGACGCTTCAACCTTCTACGAGCTGGAATTCGCTATGCTGCGGAGCGCTAGGGGCTCCGACTAATGTCAGATGGGATATTCATTGGAACTAATAGGATATTTTGATATATTTTAAAGGGGTATACTGCCCACAACATGATTCTTCAGATTCTTTGAGTACGTTTCAAACATGAGGTATACAATGGTATACAGACCATGTTGATTGTGAGCATGAGATTAACAATACATTCTGACCTTAGCACCACCAGAATGTCATCTTTGAATCTCCAGTACCCTAAGATCCCAGAAGAATCGAATACACCAGGGCTGTCAATCATCCACTTTTCAGCCATGATATAAAAAGCTGCTTCTTGCAGTCAATGATGGTGTCCACGAAGTTTCACCCAAATGCTGACGGAGATGTTGCCACAAGTACCTCTGGGCATGTGGGACGGAGGCGACGGCTGCTCCATGATCAGTGTCCCTATACTCCGTGCACTTCTTTGAGCTGGAAAGGATTGATGACGGTATTGTACGCGGAGCAGCTGTGGCATTGATGGGCGGAACATTTGATCCTTAAGTGCGTGAAGCAATGAAGGCTGTCTAGCCGTATGCTAAGGTACCTGATCCTTCGTATGGAGCCAGTTTTCTGGAGAGCGACCTTGAGGCGATTTTGCGACATGCGCCATGGCGTGGTTGCAAAGCATTACAGGTCGGGAAGTGGGCAACAACCTGAACTCACGTTCTTTCCGATCATGATGTCATCCAGTTTTGAACGGAATATCGTTGTCCTATCACACAAATATATGTTTGTGTGTGTCACACCTCTTTAAATTGCAAGTATATTTATCCCATATGTATATTTATTTTCTTGGTAATCTCAATTATATCCCACTGATCCTATTGATCCATATATCAGTACATCAATGGGATGGATATATGTTTTATAACTATCCATTTCATGTGTACCCCTTTTATTCCTAATTAGTATCGCACACACACACATATGTACACACGGTGGGATTTAAATAATACTCTACAGCTATTATCAATGGATACTTAATATAGCTGTCTTGATCAAAACATTGCAATATACATCGTATTTTCCCATAGATGTCAAAAAATAACTATATATCCATTGGCATTTCATTGTTTTGACCAAACATTCATATGTAATAATTAGCAACCGTACATTTTTATGTGTTTAATATGATCGATCTTTTGAACTCTAGTGATTGAATTTTAGGAAGAGCATATCCACTGAAATTATGTATGAGACATATGATTATTTATAAATGTATACCGTTAAATAAACTAAACAGCTACAAACTGAATATGATAGATCTATTGAACAGGAGTGAATTATATATTAGTACCCCTGAGATTTAATTATACACTATGCACACTATGAATAGATCCATTAACTCTATATAAACACGATATATCTATACACATCTAATAGGTGATAACTAATATGGTAATATTCACTATATAGATGTTCACTACAGAATAACTATACATACATGATAACTATAGATATATTTTTTCATAGTGATATAACTAATGATATACATATGAAATACGGATATCATATATAAGTTATAGGATAATATCATACACAATATCATAAATCAATAACCATTGTAAGTTATATACCATAACTATAGGTATCGATCTATTCACATATATGTATACTATGATGACTACAAAAGATAGCTATGTCCATAGTTATATCCGTATCTATATGCCTTTTCATATATCTCTATTGACTGTCTGTTAACTTTAATATTTATCTATAACTTTAAATGTCATCGAAGATATCTGGTTATCTGGTATGAAATATACCATAGTCATTCAATATTTATTCAATAAAACCATTGAATACTCTATTTAGATTCCAGATATTGAATAACTATATAACCATGGTCTGTTCAATATATACCATTGAAATATACCATAGTCTATTCATTGGAATATCAATGGTGACTATCAATAATGTTGTCTAGCCAATAGTGATATCTTGTCAATAGTAGAAACATTTTTCCGCAACTCCAATTGTTCTCCAATACTAAAAGTCAATTAGCTCCATTTACTTTTAGTATTGCCAAAAGAGTTCTGTTCAGACCTTGTCCAGAGGGCATGGTATAGTATCCAATATTACAATTTAATTAGACTAATTTAATTTACTATTGGAATGCTGACCCCCCCCCTGATTTTTTAAAAAAAACAAAAATATTTAGGGAGGGGGGGTTTTACTATTAGGCAGCATACATTATAGAACATAGCCTATACCATTGAAATATACCATAGTCTATCATTGAAATAACTCTCTGGTCCATATCAGATCTCTCCAGGAGGCCCAAGGCGGCCGTGGCCTTTGCGTTTTGAGCTCCGCCACGGCCACACAGCTGCGACGAAACCATCGGCTCCTGCAGGCGATGACGACGGTGGATGTTCCTAGGGAAAATGGTGGATTTTCCTGGGAAAAATGATCGATTAAGCTGCCGAAATCTAGGAATCAAGGTCTATCACTTTAGTGCATCACTGCAATGCATTAAACAAGTGTCATGATAACTATAACTATAGCCTGAAACTATGCACAATGTAGATAAGAATATCAACATAGATATAGATTCTATAGATTCTAGGGATATCAAATTATATAATTCTATACATATACAGCACATCTGCTTAGTGATTTAGACTTGTCCATGAACACCGTTCTTGTCCGCCCAGTCTCGGCGCTTGAATGCTTTGGGCCATCCGTCGAGACTCAAAGCTGCCCGGCTGAGTTTTTCCCGGGAGCTGGCGAAGTGAGAGGCTGAGGTGATGGCTCATATATATATATCTAACGAGGCTGTATGGTATATAATTATGTGATACATCTGTCAGGTATCTATAGTATATTAATGTATATCATAGATTATTGTAGTATATTATTCATGGGGTGAAACTAAAGCAAAAAGAACTGGAAATGGGTATACTTTAATGCAATTTCTCTGAACGCCTTTGCTCAATTGGACAATCAAAATACAGAATATTCCCATATATAGATGTTCCAAATGATTAATATTGATCAACCAGAAAAATGGTCGAAATCGACAGATATTGACCTAACCAGCTGCTGGGGGATGTATTTGTTTCTGATTTATCGAGTAGATCGCTGGTTATAACATGTTATTCCCTTCAAGTTGTTATATAACGCCTGTAATTATGACCCTATACAGCCTGTACATACATTTCATTTGTGATATTTGTGAGATCGCACCCCCAAGTGTCCTTTGGGAACCCATGGAAAACCCACCAATAACCTTTTCCTGGTTTCGCCACAGCACCTTCGCCACTGCCGGGGAGGGGCAGCTGGGCAGGGTTGCCCTCCACTCATTTTGGAGCTGCTTGGGCCCAGCTAAGATGTGCTTGCTTGAACCAACAATTGCAATACCGCAACAGCCGTGAACTGGATATGTCAGATATGTTGCCAATGAAAAGCAATGGAACCAACAACATCTGAGCTATGTAGAACTACAAACTTGAATTTGCTGAAGACTTGATTTCATTTTATTTCTGCATCTAATCAATCACTTAGGGAATTTGTTTTAGAATGCCTTTGACTTTTTCGGCTAAGCCACTGCCATGGCAGCCGGCAGCGCTCACACGGTGCTGCTTCGAAGTGATGGTTGTGCTGTGGCCTGCGGATTGAACAATGATGGACAGTGCAGTCTTCCAGTTTTGGGTGAAAGAGTTGTCTACAACCAGATTTCTGCAGGTGCCAATGGATCCAAAATTACTTCAAAAAACCTGTGACAATCACATTTCAAAATCACACTTTGGGGGATGAACCTCCATAAATCCCAAATGTTGTCATGTGAACAGAAGGGCACCAGGGTTTTGATCCACCAGGTGATAATTACACGGTACTTCTCCAAAATGATGGCACTGCTGTGGCCTTTGGACTGAATGACAAAGGGCAATGTGACATTCCACCTTTGGACGCCGCAAGGCCGTACACTCAAGTCTCTGCAGGCTATGTACAATACGGTACTGCTCCGAAATGACGGCAGTGCAGTAGCTTGTGGGCAGAACGACCAGGGTCAATGCAGCATTCCAGCCTGTGATCCAGAGATATCGTACGTTCAAGTTTCTGCGGGCGGCTTTCATACAGTGCTTCTCAAAAGTGATGGGAGTGCTTTGGCTTGTGGGGGCAATGATGCCGGACAATGCAATATTCCACCTTTGGATGAAGGGGTGTCATACACGCAAGTCTCTGCAGGCTATGTGCATACAGTGCTTCTCCGAAGTGATGGTCTTGCTGTTGCTTGTGGATCCAATAAGTCAGGACAATGCAACACGGGAAGTTTGCCTCCAGGAATCTCCTACACACAGGTTTCTGCGGGCAAGGAACATACAGTGTTTCTTCGCAGCGATGGCAGTGCCGTGGCAAGCGGCCGCGATCTACATGGACAAGGCCGCATACCACCTTTGCGCAAGCGCATGACATATACCCAAGTTTCTGCAGGTGGCGATCACACAGTGCTCCTCCAAAGTGATGGCACTGCCGTGGCTGTCGGAATGAATAGTGACGGACAGTGCATCATTCCATCTCTGACCTCGCGGCTGGAAAGCTTTTCACCAAGCAGCAAGCGGTACATTCCCGATCGCGCTGCACCAGTTCGTAGCGACCGTATCTTGCAGCTCGACTTTCAATGTGACAATGACGTGGTCAACCTGATCTTCTGCACCCTAGCAGGGCAGGAGGTCTTGCACCTAAAGGCCAATGGAACTGACCTGGCCTTTGATCTTTACAAACGGATCTCAAGGGAGTTCGGTGCCTGGATTACAGGAAATTTGGAAGATTTTGGGTGCCTTTTTTGGGAGGTTACCCAAAATGTTGGACAGATTTGCCACTGGAAATCCATGAGTTTCCCCTTGGAAATGATGGATCCACTTGATGGTGGCATTCCCATAGCTATCTTAGTGTACTGGAGGATATCGTTTTATCCATGGTTTTATCAAGTTTTCGTATCAATCCACCATGTTTTCGTATCAAGTGTCCCATTGGAATGCCCATTCATAGGCATTTTGGGGGATTTCCAACTTTGAGTACTAGGTTAAACTTAAAGTACTCTCTGGTAATCAAACATGGCTAGCTGGGAACCCCTATATAAATGAGGTTTGAATGTGAAAATCATACTAGACTATATCACTACATCTATAATATACACACATATAAAAAGGGAATTGTTCAGCTAGCTATGTTTGAAGACACCGTGCCGGGGAACAGAAAGCTGGTGGATATTGCACCAACGAGGAATCAGCCTTGGAAATCTTCGAGTTGTTTTGCCTGACCAACAACTGCTGGCAACGGTCTGCAGCGTGAATCCAACGGCCACACTTGCGGATGTGACTGATGCCTGCGAAGTGTACAGTAAACCGCTGGCAATTGTCAGTTTGTAGGCTAATGATAATGTGTTGATATGATATTCACATATCATACGTATTCTGAATTCTGTTTTAAATATGATGACATATGTTCACATTAAGTTAGTTCTGTAATACGCCTGCATTTACGCATGCAAACATGCTCTCCCATTGTCAGTATGGTTCTTATTGCAACAGCTGGTGCATTGCAGATCATTGAATCACTGGGGCAATTCATATGCTTGGTATCCCAGGGGAAATAAATGGTTGGTGCTCCTTACCTGGAATGATCCCCAATTTCCTTGTGCAGTGGGTGGCTCAACCACCAGATTAGCAGAAGCGCAACATTGCAAATCATATTGACTTGAACATCTCAAAAGCCACTCCACCATGACTGTCCGTTGATGTCTTACATATGTATATATATATACACTATATTTACAGACATAGTTTATGGCGTGTGTACCAGGGAACACCAAGCCCATCGGATCCCAAAGCGGTGTCACGGCTTGCCGTTGGGCTCGCCCATGTCTCACGTTTTTCGCGAAGAGAAACCCAATGACTTGCAGATCATTGGGAACACTTGGGAAAAGCTTCAAAATAACTTTTCCAATTGACTGTAATATTCAGATGAAATATATCACTTTACAAAATACTTTCAGATCATGTTACTGTCAACTGAAATATCATATAATATACAATAGCTGAAAAGCTTCAAAAGTAACAATTACAGCTTGCAATCACTGAAATTGTTACTGTAATATTTTTCATAATGATCCCAATTTTTCCAATTTTGTTACGGATTACAGCTACTGGAAAAGCCTCAATTGTATCCCAGCAAATTGGAAAAAACACATGATATTCCAGTAATACGGATCCCAGGATTTGTATCCCATTGTTCGATCAAATTGGACATGCGGATTGGTCATGAGGTTCCACATGCTCAGACATAGAGATAGTTGGTGGTTTGTTTGTTTTTATTTTTCCATATATTGAGAATAATCATCCCAACTGACTTTCATATTTTTTCAGAGGGGTTGAAACCACCAACCAGATAAAGATGGTGTCCTTGTGGATTAAAGCATACATTATGCGTAAGGGGAGTCATTCCAAAATGATTCCAAATATGCCCAGAATGGGTTTGAGGTTAATCACAAGTGCACCAAGAGTTACTCGGGCATATTGGACCTAATGATCAGCGCAAGGAAAGCCAAGTGATCAACCTAGCGGCCTAGCGTTTACCACAATATCCAAAGGGAGAGAGGTTTTGCCCGGATTACACTGTATTATACTCTGGTAATTTAACAGATTGCTTTGGTATAGATGGCCCATTTAGTTCCATGGTTTACCAATGTTTTTTCCTTTTTTTTTTATGTCAACCCTGGATTAAAAAAACCCTAGGTTGTTTAATTGGGAGGGTACCATGTAAGTATTAGATTATGACTACTGGAGGAATACCCCCTAATTAATAAACCATGGTTTATTAATCCGGGGTTGACATTAATGGTGTCAGAAACGATCCAGGAAGAGTACTGCGATGTTCCTTGAACATTTTACTCATGATATTCAGCCATATCTCATACTTTGCAGATTTTACATGTTTTCAACAGAGATATCATTTATATCTACTTACCAAGTCGAGGTGTTCGTGATCTTGCAACTGATCGTTGCTACAATTTATTCCCATTATATCTTCATTGTATCATATCTATACTCCAAATATTTATAGGCACCCACTGTATACAATAAGATTATATTCTATATAATAGAGGTGTATTTCATGTATATACTGTCCATTTTCAGGGACCCCCCAGGGGTAGGTTTCCATCTTGTCACGCGATGTCACGCGGTCCCAAGGCTCGAAAGTGCGAAAGCATGGAATCGCTGAAGAAGCAGCGCGTGTCTTGGTGACAGCATGGTGATGGGTCAAGACACTGGTACCCAGATGGTACCCTAAAAGATCGCTGGTCAATGGATGTTTATATTCCGCCAGTCATATGTCCGGGTAAATTATAACGACCTCACTGCGACTTCACTGGAATCATGGCCAATAAGGGAAATCATCCCCAAATGGCCTCAATTCAGGTCAGTGAAATATTATAATTTACCCAGATAAATGTTGATAGGGTAAAATAGGTTTTGACCTTTCCCCAGATGGCTGAGATTCGCGCTTCTTATTGTTTGTTGGTTAAGAAGCCTTCAGGAAGCCCTTATTGACAGGTGTCCACCGGCCAAGATTGACCCATACCAACCATGTATGTTCTATCTATACTTTCATAACTGGCTAATTTTGGGGAAAATATACCATGGGCCTTAAGTACTCATACTATTGTTTGCATTACTGTTTGCCAATCAGACTTGTTTGGGTTTTGGTCCTTCCATTTAAAATATGTTATATAGATCCACCATTGATGAATTTTAGCACAGATTTTTTTGGGATTGCAATCCATGGTTTCCCAGTTAAGAACCCCATTTGAGCTCTGCTTGCCGCATGTATCATCTCAAAATCATGACAATCCATGACTGGGAATTTCAGAGGGGTCTATACAGGATGGTGCCCTCCAGTTATGTTTGTTGGTTTATAAACCGCATGAACACTGTAGTGAATAATCTACCATAAACATCCATAAACCATAGTTAAGCCACTTATAAAAGGCGCCTTGCCGCCTTAGCTACGCTATCGACATCTATCGACTGGGGGCCCCATCCTTTTTTGGATTGGGAGTTCCATGATGGCATCACCGGACCTCAGCAGATCAAATTCCTCTTGCGAAGATGTTCCGGTGTATCGTTAAGATGATTTACCCTCTGGTAAATTAACATAGACCTTGAAAATCACCAATTGTTAGAGGAAACTAATCTTTCAACTCCTATCTGGCAGGGTCTATGTTAATTTACTGGAGGGTATGATCTATTCGCCCTTCCGCTATTCCGCTATTCCCAAAGTTTCCATGTATTCAGATAGATATGGATAGTTGTGACACCTGCTGTTTCTCTTTAGAATCCCATTGATTTCCATTGATGTAACAATGTTTCCATCAACGATGATTAACTATTATGGGTTAAGTACCAGAATAAGATGATAAACCATATTTGTTCATTCCATAACCAGAATTGATATACTAACCTATTGACTACCTTGAAACCCATTGATTTAACGATATGATACCTCCGTTCGTCCAACAACGAAGCAGCGCATGGCCCTTTGAAAAACCGTGCGCAGGAGCTGGCCCGACGGAATTTGCAGCATCACGGGGGATTGCTGGAGGATCCTGAGGCCAAGGTGAGGCGCAGGTTGATTGATTTCTGGAGATTGCTGGAGATTTATGATAGATACATATAGATACCCTCTGGTTATGACTAACGTAGCGAACTGGAAGCCATGACCCATAGAAATAGATGATGTTACCAGCGAACGAAACCTCCATTTATGGTTGGGATTTTCCATGGCTATGTGAAATAACCAGAGGGTAGATCTCAGTCTTGAAACGGAGATGTACTAGCCAGTGTATGATTGTATGATATGGATGGAGATGTTACATTTCGTTCCATCGATTTTTCTGGTTGCATGGTGGTTTCTGTATGGAAGATGGCTCCCTTGGCACTTGGCAGTTGAGGAATTTTTGGGGCCTTCCGAGTTGCGATGGGCCCAAGCTTCAGACCTTGGTATTGCTGTACAAAAAAATTGAAAGATACTCTTGATTTACAGCCGTACACGTGCTTGGTTTCATCCTTTTAACTGACGCCCATTTAGTGCAGTTCAGGTAGCCAAATTGCGATGTATTGTTGGGATCAGGGCTTGATTACCCACCCAAGCCAAGGTCAAAATTGCTGACCGAAGCTACTAAACCATGGACTGCAATCCAAGTGTGAAGACAACGAAACTCTTTTAAAAACCATCTGTGCACCGAGGAACTTGGTACACTTAGCATCAAGTCATCAAGTGGCATTGACGCACAGGATTCATAATCCCACCCTCTGCTGAGATCTTTTTGGGAATGGGATTATGCTTTGCAAGTGACGACGTTTTTTTTTTCATGGGTGGATCGGGCATGTTTTTCTCGTTATATCATTTATACATAATATATATACATATTTATTTGTTTATCATGTTAAATTGGCAAGGATATTCCAATGTTCCAATGCACTATAGTCATAGTTTACTTGGTTGTACGTTGTAACCCCTTTGGTTGCTTGGTTATATTGTTGTTCTGTTGGTGATATTGATATCATGTGCACAAACATTGTTCGGAACGTATTATCCCAATTGTGGGTGGTAGCATTGTTCCTCATTGTGCCCCGTAGAAAATAAACCAAAGTACCCATCTATAATATATATATATATATACACCATAAATCCAAGATCTATTGGAGTTTTAAACCAGTAGAAACTTATCGTGTTTTGAGATCCACGGCCATTTACCTCCAATTGGGGATGGTCAAACGCAACCTTTTTGTTCAATAAATATAGATTTCATTTCGTTTTAAACATCTTTGGAGCGCCAGGTGCTTCTGTTTGTAGGACCTTGGGCGCAACACGCAGGCGCGATGGGCAGTGCTGCGGAGAAAAAGGGGCCCTGCGGAGCCGAAGTTGCTCACCGGATGTCACACTGGAGATATTCGCTATGTATCGTGTATGTGAATGTGTATATTATTGCAGAGAAATGTATACTGATGTATATAAACTGATGCAAACTGATGTATACTGATATATACTGTGTAGACTTGATTCCATTGCTGCAGGTTACTCAGCCGATGTTGCTTTGCTGTATCCAGACATTCTCATGATCCTCATGGCCTGTAGAGTTTCCATATGAAGAACTGTATCTATTTTGAACATTCTTGAACTCTTGAAAGAACTGTTCTTTAAGACATATATCATATATAATACTTATATATATATGTGTTTTTCAAGGTACTGTCCAATTGTCAAGTTGTCTTGTGTTCCAAATAAGGAGCAGTGTTTGGCGTACGCTTTGATTGACGTTGCTCAACAGCTGGAGAGAAGGGTCTCTTTGGGAAAATCGTGCATTCTTCCAATAATCATTCGTGATTTCTGCAAATGAGTGCCATTATTGGAATGTGTGTGTATAATATATATATAGATTATATATATATATTCTATTATATATTAAATATAGTGTATATATGTATGTCTGTACGTATAGATTTAGACGCATTGACATTGTAGCTGTTCACCATCCCTTTCTCCTCAGGTGTGGAGGAAATTGCGGAAGTTTTGCCTCAGATCCTTTGCCGCCACGAGAGGGTGCGGCCTGGTGGCCTGCTGGTTGACGTACCAAGGGCTAACCGATGCTAACCAGATTGAAACCATCCCTATTTTGGGACGAGTCCAGATTGCCAAGTGCCGATTTCCTGTGAAATTATGATGTAAGCGCCGTTGTTCTGGGTGAGCCTCCACGCTTGGGAAAAGAATCATGTTTCTGGTGACGCCTTTTGTGGATTAACCATCCTCCGTATTTTTCAGGGTTAAGGCACCATATAATTTGATTGTGGCCAACCCCTATTTGCAAATCCCAAAATTCCAAGTTTGTGTGTGAACTTCAAGTCTTGTCAGTGAAATCATAGCTAATTTTTGATGACTTATTCTGGGTAGGTCCATATATTTATGCTGGTCAAATTCTAGTTTCTGTCGATAACACAAATGTCTGATGTGAAACAAAAATCTCATGCCTGGTCGTTCAATCCTCATTCCTGCTGGTGAAATGATGCTTATATAACTTACGTTGGTCACATCCCCTCTTTTTGGTGAATTTCTCATGTGGTGATGTTGTTGGCAGACCAACATCTGGTTGGTTGTTTGGATTTTTTTTATTTGTCCATATATTGAGAATGTCATCATCCCAACTCATATTTTTCAGAGGGGTAGGTCAACCACCAACCAGACATGTTCGGGGAAGAATTGAACAGAATTGGTGATGTTCACAATTGTTGGTCGATGAAATCAAGACTTTTGGCGGTGAAAATCCACTTTTTGGCGGTGAAAAATGTGAAAAAATGTTGGTGAAATCTGTACTGTTGCTGGTGAATTCCATGATGTTTTGGTGTAAAATCATGACAAATCTTCATGATTGTTGGCAAAAACAACATTTATAGATAGTTTTACATGTAAACATCCCCGGATGTTTTTTGTGGCTCCATTGCACCCATTGCATTTGGCGCAGATCCGCCAGGCACAAGTGTTGCTCTGCGGTCTGTGCAGCGATCTGTACCTCGGGTGCAGTGACCAGTGGGGATTGGATGATTGGATCGCTGAAAAATCACAAGGCCATGATGAAAGAAAGTTGAACATGTCACTGGGGAAGTGACAATGGTTAATAATGGTGATTAATTGATGGTGATTGATAATGGTTAATAATGGTTCATCTATATAAATAATGGTTAATAATGGAGAATATACAATGATATAGGGGAAGTGACAGACTATATATTAATAATGGTTAATAATGGAGGATAATGGTTCATACTGGTGATCAATGGTGATTGATACCTGGTTTTTCATGAAACTGGTTATTATCTATTATAAATGGAGGTTTATAGCTGGGAAAATCATCTGTGATATCATGGATAATCAAGGATAATACTGGACAATAATGGATAATCATGAATAACTGGTTGGTTTTACTGTGATAACTATACTGGTTGGTGGTTTGGAACATGGCTTTTATTTTCCATAATATATGGGATAATTCTTCCCATTGACTAATATTTTTTCAAAATGATTCAAACCGCCAACCAGTATACATTCTCAAGAGCTACCCTACCAACGAATGTTGTCAACCAAAGCATGAGAGATTTAGCCACAATGAGGGGGAAACAGCTTCAAAACCACTGTTGAGTGAAGTAACGAGCACTTGTTGATAAGCTCGGGATTTCAGTTTCATGATTTGTCTTTGGAGCCAGTGCTACACGGGTACCAACACATATGTTGATATTTGAAAAATGGTGAAATTAGGATGTTGACCTGTAAATGCGAGATTTAGCAGTAATCAAGTGGAGATCATGCGAAAGCCATCTTTTTTTTTCGGTGGGGCATACTCATACTCTCATTTATGAGAATGTAAACATTGGGGATAGTAAAGTTTGGGACATGTGGCACTGTGGTCTTGGGGTGTATACCCAAGTTGGAGACACATTTCTCAATGTTGTCTGGGTGAAAATTGGCTTGAAATATCGGTTAAATGATGATTCTCCACCCAACAGTTTATGTTTCTGGAGGGTATATCACAAGTACGCAGGAACATATAATATCCTTTCTTGAAAGCCCGTTCTGATTGGCTACGTGGGTTGTGTGTTATAGCACCCTTAGCAAGCAAGCGACTATCCCATATGGTGTTAGGGGCCAGTTTGGGTCAAACACATCGGATCTGTAAGACGCGTTTTTTTTCATGTTTTTTTTTTTTTCCCCAAAGGTGACCAGCCATTTATGGATTCTCAAAAATGCTACCCATTTCCACTCGTCTTTCCCGCCACCGTCGCGGCATTGGTCTGGTTCGACCTGAGGTCCGGTGTGATGGCGCAAGACATGCTGTGTCGCGTCATGAGTTCCTTCCCTGGCGCCTCGGCTTGCTGTGGCTGATCCTCCAAGTCTACCCTTTGGTAAACATACAAAAAGCTGTTGAAAATGGTGATTTATAGTTGATTTACCCATTAAAAAATGTGATTTTCAATAGCTATATTAGTTTACCAGAGGGTAGTTGAATTTAGTTGGTTTAGTCTCACCCATGCAATACTATATGGGTCTGTCTGAAAATGGAGTATACAATGGAGTATACGCCCAGTTATAGCCATTTAGTGGAGGGAATGATGATAAACGATAAACGATCAAATGTTAGAGTACCCCGTTTTCAGACAGATAGATCTATACCATAAGCCAGAATTAGTAAGTTCAAAATCCCTCGAACTATCCCTGCTTAAAATGCCGAGCCCGCGGGTCAGAAAATAAGGCCATTGTGGAATAGAGGTTGGTCAAATCCAGAGAAGATATCTACCGGCTTAGTTCAACCATATGTGGGTCGACCACACTAAGTTGCTAGAACTAAGTAGCAAGTATACCAGGTATCTAAATTGACTATTTACCCACTATTATAATATTATTCTTGAATATACTAGTAGGTAAGGAACATACAAAATTACTAGAATAGTGACTACTACTTCTTACCCAAAGCATTGGAATAGTAGCTTAAGGATTGATTCCCATATATTCCCCATATTTCCCATTTATTGATTCACTATATTTTTCCCATTGTTTGTTGGTTCATACATAACCCCCATCTATATTTGTCCCATATGTACATGTATATATATATGTGATATATAAATAGACCTTAGAGCATAACCATATTAACTAGATATTTCACCTTTTTTTTCCCCGTAAAGAGCTACTGTGGGCCACGGAGCGCTACCCGGTGAGCCACGGAGCTTCAGTGGCCCCAGGCCGCCTCTGTTTCTTGTCGGAGCGCTTCGAGTTGCCAGAGGACCTCCGACGAGGCCGGGAATACCGACCCAATGGGATACAGAAAAAAACGGTGGTTCGATGTGGTTAGTAACGGGAATCGTAGCAATTCTGGAAGCATGAAAATCCACATTTATGTGGTTAGATGTGGCTAGATGTGGTTAGATACTATCATTTATCGGTATCCAATTCTTTCCAATCTTGAACTTATCTGATTTGTTGTCTGAATGATGTTGTCTTTCTACGCAGGAACCAGACCAAGAGCACTTTAGCTCAGGTTGGGGAACTGGCACAATTCAGCGAGATAGACAATCCAAAGAAACATGAATGGGTTAGCGTTTCACTGTTTAGTTGTGCTTTGTTGTTAAAGCTGGAAGTTGAGTGTTGATGGTAGAAACAAAGAACATCTATATAATATATTTGGTTTGGGGAAGTTGAGGTGCAACTTCCTTGTGATCCCAGTGGTTTGGCGGTTTTTGCAAGACCTCATGCTTGGACAGACGCAGGATTGCAGATCCACTTCAGCAACCCGTGAAATCATTAAGATGGCCATGTTGTGGGTACCGTCCAAGGCCCCCAAGGCTTCAAAACTGTGGACCGTGGTGTTCTCACCCAGAAGGAATGATGGATCACAGACATCAATGCTGGTGGCTTCATCCGCGCCGGAAGACTTGTTCTGGTCTCTGACGTCTTGGAAGGGGCAAGCCATAGCCAACTGGAGGCATTTTGAAGTCAGCAAACTTTCCACTCCGACCATGAATTTTCGTCGACTTCAGCGTCGCAGATCGACCCTGGTCCGGAGATGCGCCGACTTTTCTTTTACATTTAGGGCCGCAATGGGCCGCACATGAACATCTTTCAAGAGATCTGAGGAACTAAAAACTGGAGATTTCTTGACCAACAAGAATAGGTTTTAATATGTTTTAATCAACAAGAATGCGTTCTTAAGCGACAAGAATGGATCCTTAACTCACAAAAACAGGTGCTTCACAAACAAAACATGTTTTCCAACGTCGGCCCAGTTGTTTCACAGCATCATCCAAGCTGATCCAGCTGGTGTATCCCCTTCGGACACACACCCTTCATCCACCTCGACCTCGTTGCATGGGGACCTTATACGATATAGTTGCTGTCACATGTTATGTTTGGTGTTTTTTGCTGTCATTGTGAAGTATACCTTGATAATCAAACATTAGTAACATCAAAATTAATTCTATTGCATGCGTACATAACATCAAGCGTACATCCGTTACATCACATCAAATTGAAGTTAAATCAATGTATTGCTTCACATCACATGTCCAATAGTTTACAATACACTAGACTATCACAGCAGTTCAAAATCCATGGGACATTCCGCCATTCGCACCGCGGACGAGGCGTGGATTTCCTGCTGGCGCCGTACTTGTCGGAACCCATCGGACAGTCGGATGTGGAGATGGGGTTCCTCGGGGTGCCTTGGAAAGCGGGTGAGGGGGAAACCCAAGGATATGGTCAGGTTCCTGTCAAAACTCATGGCTTTTTAACAGCAAATGTTTAGAAGCTCTGATCATGAAATGTGTCTTCTAGGTGTGGATTTGGGTGCGTGGTCAAAGGACCCATCAAAAAACACTGCAATGAACGTCTCCATGGGTTCTGGTGGCCGCCCAATGAAAATATCTAGACATCCCAGGACCATTTGATGCTGTGAGTCGAAATGCTGAAGATTCTAAGGAGTTGTGGCCATTGTTGGTGCTAGTTAGTTGAAAGTTGAACCTTGCTCATTGTGTTTGCAATGATACTACTGCACGGCTTGGTTCTAATCATGCTGCACCGGGATGCAGCATTATTCATTACCTGGCCCTGAAGATTGTCTCAGACATTTGCTGGAACCTCAAACTTCCCTTTAGTCGGATTTTACGGTAAAGCACCCTATATTTGATGGATTTTGATGCTAAAGCCGTGGTGTCCTGCAGATGTTCCGTCAAAAACCAACCCATTGACCAAACAAAAGAGTTAGTACATCAATAATTCTCCCTATTTTTGATGGGCTCAAATCAGTAAAATCCATTGAAATCCTATATTTTGTTTGATAGTTCAACCGCCTGTCTTCATGAAGTCCCAGTCTTCCTGGCTTCCAGGTGCCAACGATTGGCTGTGCGGCTGGTGCATTAGGCCTGGCAGCCTGGTCAATGCGGCTGGTGATTCCCCCATGGTGATGGGGATAACCCATGCTGGATTGACATTTATGGGATTTACCCTCTGGTAATTTAACATAGCTATTGAAAATGGCCATTTATAGTGGATTTACCTATTCAAAATGGTGATTTTCCATACGTAGTTATGTTAGTTTACCAGAGGGTAACTGGAGATATTGTTGTGTGAAAAATCCATTGTGACCTATTTTAATGACATGTGACATGTGCATGTGATACACATTTATATAGATGGACTATTTGTATTTCATCTGCATGCACACAGACATGTGCACTTACTTGGAATTTATATGATTTTGTTCATTCTCTGTTTGTGTTGGTAGCATCCTCACTTGATATTTTTTTTATGGGACACACCTCTTGTGGTGAATGGGACAATCATGCTCTGGTAGTATCTACCTGTTTGTGTTGGTCAGTTTGAAAGGTTGTTACAAGATTACTGTTTTCAAGCCAAGTGTTTTTCCCTTTTTGGATCGTTTTTTTCATGCTCTCATTGTTGCTGTCCCTGTGGCAATGCCTATCCTTTTTGATGAGCTTCAGGGTTTCCTTCACTATTCCAAATCCAGGATAGTAAGTGGCTGGTATTGTTGAGCGGTCATAGTCAGGACATACCTCGGGTTTGTTGGAAAATAGGCTAGGATCATCCGTGAAATTCTCAACATGGCAATGTATCCCATGGTATCCCATAAAATGCAAACCTTTTGTGGAAAAACCATGAAAAACCATCCGATTTCCATTCCTGCGATCGTCTTTTCATAACAGCCCCAGCAGGTCGAATGCCTGGAGTGTACTTTCATCAGCCGGGAACACAGTCGAGGGGAATGAACAGTGGATGAATGGAAGATCGACAGGAACTCGTATATATATATATATATACATTGTATATAATTATATATATAATTATAATATATATATATAATTATAATATATATATATAATTATAATATATATATATATATTATTTTATATAATTATAATATATATATATATATATTATAATTATATATATGTGTATATATACATATATATATATATATTTGGCGGGGTCAAGCACACGGTTTCCTGCAGATTTTCCCACTGAACGAACCACAGTATAGTTTTTTGTGATTTAGTTCGCGGAAGACTAGATTTTGGTGGGAACCTTGAGTTTCTGCGTATGAGCAATCCCTTTACACTCATGGGACCTGGGACCTTTGTAAAAAATATGGTAAAAGTAAGTACTATTGAAAAAACTGACTAATTTTATCCGTTGAAAAATACATATCTCCCCGTGTGAGGCAAAACTCTACTGGTCGCGACATGTTGAAGACTGGCTTCTTTGGCGCCGTCGACTATGCCTTGCACCTCGGCTCCAGCAGCAGCTTGGCCCAGGTGTATGATCTACCCCCAACTGATGGATCAATAATGCAAGTTTCTGATGGGAAAAATGAATAAAAATGATGTTGTTTTGCCCGTGGATGGAATGGTCCGAATTTGGAGAAACAATTCAACCATGTCAAAGAGTCTACAAAACTACTATAAAATGAAGATTTTATCATCAAAAACAAGTATGTTTTTTCAAAAAGTGAGATTCGACCAGGAATAAATCATAATCTCCCCATTTAATTTAGGGGTAAAACACATAATGAACATTCAATTTGGGAGGGTTTATGCAATCCATTTCAGGTGAAACTGGGGATGTGTGGTTAAGTGTTTGCTGCATTATCTCTCCACTGTATACCAAGTGGTTGACTGCAGTCAGCAAGCAGATAAGTCAGCCCAGGGTTGGTCCAGTTATGTCCAGTTGTAAGTGCTGTTATGACCAGAAATTAAGTGCTTTTGAGTCCCAGTGTATCCATGATATTCTATAGTATTTATATAGCCCCCAGTTACAGGTCCCATCGAAGCCCTAGTTCTAATTACCAGAAGCCCTAGTGAAGTAGCGAACTGGGGAACTACTAGTGCCTCGTAAAACCACTATCATAGACTATCTATATCACCGATAATTCCTATGTAGTGGATATCTACAATGATATATGTAGTTTATATATATATATATATATACACTATATCTGACTATATCTAGATACTATAGTAGAAGAGTAGTTCCTATATCTATATAGTTGATTTCTTTATGATTATCTATACAATATTTACCCAGTAATAATGGTATCTACTCTATAGATACAATGATAGAATAGTACTTCCAATTCCAATATCTATTATAACGATACTAAACTATAGTAAAGATATATCTATTTTTATCATACTGTTATCAGATCTATAAAATTCTATAACTACATGGTCACATATGTATATATATATATATATATATTAGTAGATCTATATTTTCACCACATATTCACCATATATTCACCATATATTGACCATGTAGATGTGGTAAAATAGATTAACCATATAGATAACTACATATCACCATATATATATATATACATTGATACCTATAGTTATATAATATATGTCACCATATTTCACCGTAAATAGTTATGAAAAGTTCACCATATAATAACTGGTTGGTGGTTTGGAACATTTTTTTTTGTTCCATTCAGTTTGGAATGTCATCATCCCAACTGACGAGCATATTTTTCAGAGGGATTGCAACCACCAACCAGAATATGTTTATCAACTATATCAGCTATATCCAAAATAATCATCAACCAATACATTTATCAACTATATTAAATGTGATATTCCACATTACTTGCATTGAAACCACCAACCAGATATATGTGTGTTCATATTGTAAATTCTAGAATTCACATCACTGGTTGGTGGTTATATAGTTCACCATATTTCACCATATTTCACTGTATTTCACCATAAATAGCTATATATATATAAATCACCACAGTTCACTGTATTTCACCACATTTCACTGTATGTCACCATAAATAGCTATGACAAATTCATCATATAAATCACCATATATTAATGTCATAATACATCGATATACATCGATATAGCACCGGCCAGGAGCCTCTCAGAGGACTACTGGCGTTTGGCCAAGGCAGCCACCGAGGCGACCAGGACCGAGGCCGCTGGGCGCAAGAGCCGAGGGGAAATCCATGGTTTCTATGAGGAAAACTATGGAAAATCCATGGGAAATCTATGGAAAATCCCCGGAAATGGTATGACATTGATACAAGGTGGTACCCCCCCAGTTTTAAGTGAACGTTGGTTAACAAAAACCATAGGACTAGTATGTCAACATATCTACCTAATCAACCATAGTGAAATTGGAGTTAGCTATGCACCAACTTAGCTAACGAACTGGGGCACCACCTTGTATGAGGAAAGCATGGAAAATCCATGGAAAATCCATGGAAAATCTATGGAAAATCTATGGGTTTTATGGGGGAAAACCATGGAAAAGCCATATGATTTTGTGGGGGGGAAGTCGTGGAACATACGGAGGTTTTGTTCTAATAGAATGAAATTGAGTGTTGGGAACATATCAAAAACTTGGACCGGACTTGAGCAATGAACACTAGGGCCTTCATCCACAATAATGGGAATGTAAGGAGGGCATGATGGCTTCGTCTTGGTTGTTGCTTCATGGTGAAGCATTGGCATTGGCACAGGGCGACACAGGGTGAATAAAGAGGTAAAAGGACCCATCCATCCCTTCTTGTGGCTATCATTAACCTCTAGTAGGCTTGAGTGCAAGATGGGATCAATGATTCCCAATGGTTTTGCATTTTGAGTTTACGCACCCTGATGACTGTTGGTCGACCTATCCGCACCAAGAAAGGGACAAGAGGGCGTGAGGTTGGGGACAATTGCTCCTTTGTTTTCCATTTCTGGCATTGATCTTGATCGATCTGCAGTCCATCCTGCACAATGCGCCAGCAGAATTCTAAGCTCGTTGCTGTGCCTTGACTTTGTGTTATTTGTGCTGGTGGATCCTGTCTCATTTGTCTCATGTGGGTAGTGGCCGTAGTGGCCCAAGATGTGTCAAAACAAGTAACAAGGGATGGCCATCCATCAAAACTGATGATTGAAACATATTGAAACCCTAAAGTATCGAACTGGGTTTCGGGGATCTTTGCCCTTTATTGTGGAAGTTTGACCGATTTGAAACCAGAAATCATGGTGCTATACTGCAGGTTGCAGCAGGAAGATTACATGGTCAACAAAACCTTCCGCAATGCGTTCTGCATGCGCAGACCAGACGACCGTGCTTATCCGAAGTGATGGCCGTGCCGTAGCTTGCGGGGACAATTTTGATGGACAGTGCAACATTCCACCTCTGGATGAAGGGGTGTCATACACGAGGTTTCTGCAGGTACTACCCACGTGGTGCTTCTCCGAAGTGATGGGAGAGCTGTTGCTTGCGGAAGCAATGCCCAAGGACAATGCAACATTCCACCTTTAGAGCAGGTCATTTCTCGTGTGGATGCTGACATGGATCGTGTTCATGCTTGGCTTGTTTTTGTGCAGCGAACCATTTGGGAACTTCGGCATGGCTCTTAAAGTGCTATGCTGATCCCTGCATGATTTACTGTTGATGTCGTTTGCAATGGCCTGGGTTTCCCCCCTTTTGTTTTGGGGTTGATTACTGGCGGGTCTTTTGGTATTTGTTCAGGGCTTTTTAGCTCTGTGGATTGGGTGGCGGCGCTGTTCACTCAGTGCCCGTCCACGT
>Ga0126342_10004758_pt1 | contig 23357 bp, 10 predicted proteins | sample Cyp1metagenome_FD_92528 | JGI IMG/M metagenome (GOLD analysis project Ga0126342, IMG submission 92528) | Coral microbial communities from Lord Howe Island, Old Settlement Bay, Australia - Cyphastrea 1 metagenome | ecosystem: Host-associated > Invertebrates > Cnidaria > Coral ...
AATGAACAGCGAAGAGTAACATTAGGAACCTCGACGTGAAGCAGTTGCCACAGCATGGCGAGGCCGAGATGAAGGGCAGCCCGAAAGGTTAGTTTCATTGCTTTCAAACTAACGTTTCGAAGCGTAAGTTTTTTCAGACGAAAAGGTTTGTTCGAAACAAAAGTTTTCCGTGTCCGTGAAAAACAAACGTTTCAGCTTGGCAGTCTGGCAGTTTGTTATTCCAATCCAAAACAAACGCTTTTTGTAGAATAGTTTGTTTCCGTACCTAAAACAAACATTTCTGAAACAAACGTTTTCGCAAAAACAAACAAACAAACTAATTAGTCGAAAAAAGGTTTGTTTTTGAGCGTTTCAAACTAGTTCCGACGGAGTTTGTTTTGAGTTTCCAATTTCAAACTAACGTTTCCAAAAGAGGTTTGTTTCGAGCCCTGAAACTTACGTTTTCCAGTTTTTGGAGGAACACATTTGTCTTCTCTTTCCACTGCTTCCAGTCCCAAGCTTGGACAACACCAAAAAAAATGGTTTCCGCCTGGAAAAAAACATTTTTCTGCCGTCTAGAAACATTTGTTCCAATCAGGAAAACTAACCTTTCTCCTGTCGAAAGGTTTGTTTCCATCCCAAAACAAACTCCTGATTGCATCCCTACTGCTACACGGGTAGCCCTCCACAGGTCATGTCAAAAAAAACGTATTTCAGGGGTAATGTTGGAGGTTAGAGGGTACGTTTGTTTTCCATGGACAAAAATGACCATACCATGCGTGTTTGATCTTGTTACCTCCCCATTTAAGGTTGCTTAGCTCAGCTCCTGTTAGCCATCTCGGACACTGCCGGAGCTGGAATCCACCTGGGACCTCTGTCACCCAACCATGGGACCACATGGCAAACCAAACGGCGATTTACAGCTAATCTGAGATACCCTATGAAGTTCTCATGAACTTTCAGTTGATTAGTCTAAATTGTACGGAATGTTAACAACAAGAATTAAACCATTTTCACCGGTCACTATAGTTTAGCATACGTAGGTAAAGCACCCAATGATTCTTGGAAAATACTCACCCCATCTCACCCCATATCTTCATGCTTTAAACATTTTTTTATTTTTTCGTATCAATCACCCAACCACCGAACAGCTGACCGAGAAAATTCCGTTTACATATTATCCAGTTTTTCTGGTTGTATAAAGTGTATATTCCCGGTGTATCATAAAGTGTATCCCCATATAATGGTTGTTTTGGCGCCCCTCATTTTTGTTTTTTATCCTCGGTGATACTTGAATATCATTGAATATCATTCATTCCAACATATTCCAACCAATCTCCACGAAGAAACCCAACATTTTCCCAATCTGAACTACCCTCTGGTAAACTAACGTTTAGCTATGGAAAATCACCATGCTATTAATAGGAAAACTCACTATTTCTATGGCCATTTTCAATAGCTATTTTGACATAACCAGAGGGTACTGATGCCCTTGGCACTCCATCTGTATCCATCTGTATCCATTGGTGGTCCATCGGCCACGGTGAGATCCCGTGGATCCCATGGATCCCATGGCCAAATCCTTCAAGAGTTCCATGGCCATCGCCCAAGATTCTACGAATCACTCAACAAATACCATGGAAAATGGAGGTTTCCTATAAGTCATATAGGGCTACCATTGGGCTACCCCTAGTTATCATATGTGATCATCCATTTTGAATTTTCGGATCCATGAAATAAACATATAAATCCCCAAGGATCCATGTATGGAATATTTACCTACATTGGGATTATATTAAATTACATTAGGGTTCAATGTAGGTAAATATTCCATACATGGATCCTCTGGGAATAAACCATTCAGCGAGCTTGCGTACCCCCATGACTTAGGAAACCTCCATTTTCCATGGTAAAATCATCTTCTTCAGGTTGAGTCCCAACGACTACACCAGACGCTGCCGCGGCACATGTTCCAAGCAAAGCCGGGGGTCGACATCAGCGTCCCACGGATCCTCGTCCTGGGTGACGAATGACGATTGGGTTAGAGGCTTAAACGGGGGGTTTCCTACAGATGGAAGCCAACATGATCAAATGGATGGTTGATTTCATGGCGATGTTTTCATTGGTGATAGTGAAGATGGTGAAGAATCGGATAATGGAGATGCTGAAGGAGATAATGAAGGAGATGGTGATGGTGATGGTGTTGGAGATGGTGTAGGGGGTTAGGACACGCGGGTTCCGAAAATGGAGGCCAATATGGATGGATGGGGGCCATAAATTTAATGATTTCATGGAACATCCGAAAATTACCATCCGAAACCACCGTTTCGAGGATATAAAATGAGGATATACCCTGGATTTCAATGACTTACCATGAGGTTTTTCTAATGAAGACAAAACATATTTTTGAAGTACATATACAATGAGGATTCAATGGATATAGATAGATATAGTGGATAGTACATATACAATCATATACATATAGACAGTATTATACAGTGGAATTCTGATAAAATGGCACAGGTGTATATAATGATGGTATGTCATTGGATAGTTGGAAGAATCACCATTTCAAACATGTTCCAGGAAGGAACTGAGGATACAATGGTGATGAAATGCGGACACTATTCAGAATACATGACAGGGTGGTGTGCCAGTTTGCTACGTTGCGGAAAACCGCTATCCCAGAGGATCCATGTATGGAATATTTACCTACATTTACCCCTAAAGTAATTTAAAATAATCCCAATGTAGGTAAATATTCCATACATGGATCCTTAGGGTATGTCAACTAAGGTTCGATGCAACTTACTGGTGAGTTTGATGAAATTGTGGATGGCAGGCTGAGGGGAACAGCACCATTTTCTTCCAATACCATGATTTTGGTACCCCTTTCCCACTCGTGCATGGTTCGTTCATATTTGCCGTGGTTCAAGTCGAATTTCAATGGACGTCGCGTGAAGTTGCCATAATTTGCTCAGATAATTCTATGATAATTTAACATAGCTATTGAAAATGGCCATTTATAGTGAATTTTCCCATGATTTTCCATAGTTACGTTAGTCTACCAGAGGGTAATTCTATGATATTCTATGTATTTGCATGTGCATATACACAGCGGGGAGAACTGAACATACTGAACATGCCCATGATTTGCCACGCAGCGCCGCAGCGCTACCCCTCGATTGTCGGCAGGCATGATCCTCACCTTGCATTTACATGTTTAAATATGTTGAAATCATTTCCATCTATTAGTAAATCATAGTAAATCCATCTCAAATCATTTCGAGTTCAATCTCCACAATTCGATATTCACCTAGCTCTTTGGCTCTATAGTATAGCCATCACATGCGATATCCGATATCTATGGATCAATACCAACAACCACACTTTTTCGGGGGAATGAACATCCGGCCCAGCTATTTTGATTTGAACTACAGGGGTTTCCCGCGTTTTGACCTCCCCATTGAACACACAATACATCACAATACAGTACCCTCTGGTAATTTAACATAGCTATAGAAAATCACCATTTTTAATGGAAAAATCAAATTATAAATGGGCCATTTTCCATAGCTATGTTAAATTACCAGAGGGACCCAGAGGGTATATCCAATGTTTCTGAGTTGCTCCGGGATTTTCGGATTCTCACTGCCACCCACCCAGAAAACAGGTCCTTTAAATGCACACGGCTGCTTCCGCTCTTTGAACACCGAACTAAACGCCAGGATTTGAATTCAGAATCCGGAACCTGCGGGCAACGAGGAAAAGCTCCAAATTCTGATCTCGTGGTCTAGGAGAATGGGGTCAAACACAGGGGGATGGGTCATGGCACCCTGGTACCTAGCCTAGTGAACCCCAAGTCATAGCTGGGATAAAATGGATGAATAAGCCACTAAAAATGGTATCTATAGGTATTGATCCATACCCACATGATCCAATACCTACTGGTGCTTAGCAGGGAAGGGAATGATCCACAATAAATATCAATCATAATCCCATTCTCAGAATATCCCATCCATTCCCTACTAAGCACCAGTAAGAATATCCCTAATGTTACGCAATGTTCGTCGAAATCTCCGGAACTGGGTGGTTTTGGTGGTTTTTTCACCGTCCCAATTGCAGTTTGGGATCGTCCCAGCCTCAGGCTACCAGAATCTAGGGCAATTGTTGGGTGCGGCCCGATTCTCAAATAAGCAAAAGATAGGCCCACGAGATTTAGGGTAACTGAAAATATCCTAAATATATATATATATATAGTTGATGATAGTTGATGATCAGTTTAGGACATTTTCAATGACCATAAGTATCATAAGTGATGTGCATTTGCGCAAATGACATCCCACTTTGACCCACAAACATATAGTTCTCTGGCCAGCGCATCTCCAGGATCCAAAAATAGCAATTGTCCTGTGCTTGGTTCACCCCAGCTAGTGGGTCAAAGCCCCAGCTATACCCTCTGGTAAACGTTTACATAACTGTGGAAAGATCCACCATTTTTCATGGACAAATCAACTATTTCTATGGCCATGTTCAATAGCTTTTTGTATGTTTACCAGAGGGTAAGTAGGTTATATACCCAGGATTCGTCTAAATACAACAGGGGCTAAAGTTAAGCCACTCACGTACTCGGGTGAACCAGCATTCGAATGCCTCGGATGTGGAGCATGCCCATAGAACAATTATGACTAATTATGTGTATATAATATTGTACATATGACACTCATATATATATATATGTATTGTATAGATAGATATATATATTATATACACAGTATTTATTATTACAATTGTTGACTGGCGATTTCTTGCTGACCCGGTTCGGGGATCGCTGATTGGCGTCGCCTGAAGCTTTGCTTTGCAGCGTTGCTTGATGGAGCCAGACCTGAGATCATGCAGCCTCATCCTCTGGTAAAGTGGCCTGAAAATCAGAGGCTAATGTTTGAATTTCACTGAAATTCAAGGTAAATCTATAAGTATTGTGTTTTTAATACTTTTAATAGGTAATCTCTTGACATAGAAAACACATGGTTTACCCTCTGGTTATTTTTAACATAGCCATGGAAAATGGTCACTGACTTCGTTGCTTTACCTATGCAAAGTGGATTTTCCAGTTCGCTATGTTATTTTGCCAAAGGGTAGATTACAAAGGATTTCTGGAGAATGTCAGCAAGGGCTGTCATTCTCCAAAGAAAACTTCGCTGGATTTAATCATGTTAATATAGCCATTTAACCATCCAAAATAGGGATTGACCATCAAACATGGGGATAAACAATGGATCTGGGTTTATCTGTGCTATGGATCCAGGTCGCAGCTACTCCATGGACCCACGAACTTGTTGCTTTCAAAGACATTCATCCCAACTCATTCATCATTACCCTCTGGTTATGTCAAAATAGCTATTGAAAATGGCCATAGAAATAGGGAGTTTTCCCATGAATAGCATGGTGATTTTCCATAGCTAAACGTTAGTTTACCAGAGGGTATGAAGGTTTGAAGGACATTCATTTTTTTCCCAATTCGACCCACAATTGTGGGAAGCTTCCCGGTTTCCACGTTCTCAACCATCTCGCTGCCTTTAGCCACTGCTTTCATGGTGACTGGACTCATGGTAGTGTGCTGGTTATCAAAGCCCTCAAATCGGGCCAGCATAGTTTTTGAAATTAAACCATATCCGTTCCTCATCGGTGAAATCTCTATTGGTGATTTTTGTTGCAGTTCATGGTTAATTTCATTTAATTTCTAGTTTGTTAAACATCCATGTTTGGACAAAGGGCTCCCAGTTATATCCAACACTTTATCCTATGATAGATCCGGACTAATGTGAGATTGGACTGATTGGTTTAAATGGAGTATCTGGTTGGTGGTTTCAACCCCTCTGAAAAATATGAAAGTCAATGGGAAGGATTATCCCATATATGAAATGGAAAATAAAAGCCATGTTTGACACCACCAACCAGGTATAATAGAGTCAGTTTTGTTGGATCAATAGCTGGTTGTAATAAAGCTTATACCAAGGTTGTAAATCCAATGACAAAACAGCAGAGTCCATCAAAAATCCAAAAAAAAAGTTATTCCAGTGATAATACCTTTATTTCACCGCCCAAAAGATCGAACAAATCCTACAAAAAATAGTCGCATGTCGCATATTAAAGATGTTCTTGATTGTTACTATACATAATATATATATAATATAATATATAATATATAATATAATACATATATTTAAACTTACATGCGTAGATATAGGTCAAATAGCTTGTAGATGGATGCTCCTCCCAATTTTGGATGTTTCATAGGTGTTGATCCGCTTTTTTCATCAGGCGGCCAGGCTTGCAGATATAATAACCGTTACTAGCGAATATGGTTAGCCACTGGGGGATTAGTAACCATGATTAACAACCAATAGTCAATGATGATTATTGTCAATAATCTTAGAATGGCATGGGGTATGTTACTGCTAGAGGTCTTTTTGGCCATATATGCACCCTAAGGGAACCGCATCAAAAACCTTATCAATAACATCCAGGAATTAATATACGGCTCATGGCCTAATGATTAACCATTGATTTGTCCACTGGGATTGATAGCTGTGCTCGAGAAAAAGACATAGCAACCCCCTTTTTGCACGGTGCGGAACACTTGGAAGAGGATCGGAGGAAATTTCATCCCATCCTGGAAACATCATCGATGATTGATACAGTAGCTGTTATGAAACATAGCTAATGTTTATCAAATAAACAATCAGTATGGTATGGCCTAAAAAGGCCTAAAATGACTAATAAACTTAACATACGATTGATGGGCGAACTGGGAATTTGAGAAGACAAGGGGTCGCTTCCCAAATACTATTGACTACTAACATGTACTACTGTAACAACAATTTATTAACATATACCCTCTGGTTATTTAACATAGCAATGGAAAATCCCTTATAAATGGAGCTTTGAATGGGTAAACCATCTATTTCTATGGGCCATCTATACCATGGCTATGTTAGTCATAACCAGAGGGTAGCTGTTTTTGATCCTTCAGCACCAAAAGACACCGCAGTCGCTGTCCATCCAGAAATCCACAGTTTTTCGGCCAAGAATCTTCTCTCCTGGCGCCACCAGCAGCAAGAAAGGCTGGGCGAAGGCCTGCGGAAAACGGTGCTCCAGAAACCAACAACATACTCTCTGGTAATGGCTGACATAGCTATTGAAAATGGCCATTAATAGTGGATTTTCCCATTAACAATGGTGATTTTCCATAGCTATGTTAGTTTACCAGAGGGTATAACAGAACAACTTGGGATTTTACATGGGTCATGACTGATGTGCCCATTGAACATCACCCAGCCATTAGGTATATGGTCTACTAGATGGCTACTTTTTTAGGTGATGTCCAATATACCCAAAATGGGACAGTTACCAACCCCTGTTTTAAGGGCTTGAATATGATTGAATATACAAGTTGAAATTCAGAGAAATTCAGGATTTCCGGGAGAACTTATGTGATTAAACATGATTTATCAAATTCATGCTTTACATTGCTTTGCCAAAATCCTTGTTTTTGACATGAGCAACAAAGAAATGCTGAGTGTACCTCACCTGCAGGGATTCTCGCGCAAGACATCTGTGGAAGCAACAAACATGTGGGATTTCAGAAGCAATGGCCATTTCTAGTACCTAATTGGAGGTACCTACCATATTAATAAGGCCTATTCTTCAGGGCTATGTAAGGGAATATCCCCAGAAAATATGGCCAAACATATGGTACGGTACCTCCATTTTAGGATCCTGGAATTCCCATTGATTCAGAAGCAACACGATTTCACCAACGAGAATAGGGACTTCATCCACCAAATATGCGGGCCAAGTCTGCCAAGAGAAATATCAAATCTATACACCACTGGTTGGTGGTTTTTATCATCTTGAAACATATGAAAGTCAATGGGAAGGATGACATCCCATATATGAAATGGAAAATAAAAGCCATGTTTGAAACCACCATCCAGAACAGCTTTCCCAAATCGCTGAAGATCTTGATGTTCAATTGCTATGCCCAAGCAGACTCTTCAAGATCGATCGCAGCCGTTGTCAAACTACCACAGATTCAGTGGATTGTCCATGACCCATTCACCGAGCTGGCGCTGTCTCCGAAGATCGAAGTATTTGGCGATGGGTTATCACCCTTATCACCCAAGAAAAACAGATACGAAACTTCAAAGAAACACCACTTCTAGGTTCAGCCCCACTAAGATCACAGATCACATGTATTTCTAGAAACGTAGCAAAATGGGGCCCCTGGGGATTTTCTGCTTGGGGGACCCCTTGACCTTCGCATTGCACGCCTGTTGACTGGAGCGATCACAGTGAAAAATTTCGATCAGCCTCAGCGAAGACCAGTCCGGCTGCAAGGATGACGTGACGGGACTATGGCAGGTTGAAACCCATGCTTTTCCCCTAGAAAAGGGTTGATGACTTTTCCCCAAAATAAGAACCAAAAAAGTAACATTTCCCCATAAAAATCCCATCCTGGGAATCCTGGATGGTCATTTCACCCTATTTTTTGCCCCATTTCATGGTCGTCATGCTATGGAAAAAACCAAATCTGGGAACGACATCTCCGTGGCTGCCATTGTGAAGTCATTGCCGAGGCACCGCTGCCCGGGAGTAAGCTCTTGGTCGGCCTGCGCTATGGCCAATACTCACTATATGGTTGATGGTCATCCCAACCATAAGGATTTATTAACCATGAGTATTGACCATATATGAATGAACCTGCTAGATTTGGAGGTTTCCATAGTCATGGGGGTACCCCAAACTCGCTGGATGGTGTATTTCATGGAAATTCCTACTAAAATGGATGAGAACTGGGGGTACCCCTATTTTAGGAAACCACCATTTGGATTGAGATGTATTGAAATATCTTGAGATTCGGATATATTGGACATTGGATTAGCTAATTCGCTTTAGATTCAGATCTCTCTAGCTTTTGATAGACACACAAACAAATAGATAGTTAGATAGGGGGTACACATAAATATTAAGATTAAGTATTATTCTAGATTACTTCTACCAATAGACAACTGGTTGGTGGTGTCAACCCCTCTGAAACATACTAGTCAGTTGGGATGTTTATTCCCAATATATATATATATATATGGAAAAATAAAATTCATATTCCAAACCACCAACCAGTAAGTATTATTCTAGATGACGTCTACCGAGAACTTCTACCAACGATGCACCCATGGTAAACACCAGCGACCTTGTCAAACCGGATGCCAGGTGGTGTCCCCATGTGCCCCCGTTGTAAGTTGATCTGGAACCCATCTTACAGTTATTACAGTAATACCCTCCGGTAAACTAACATAACTATGGAAAATCACCATTTTCAATGGGTAATTCCACTATACATGGTCATTTTCAATAGCTATGTTAAATTACCAGAGGGTAAACCGAGTGATGATGTGTAATAAACCAACATAGTATCTGGCTGGTGGTTTGAACCCACTTGGGATTAATCCACTAGGAATTCATCAACTATCAACCGGAGAAAACTGTTTTTTTTATGAATCCTAACTTGACATTATCTGGTTGGTGGTTGAGCCCTACCCCTCTGTAACATTTTACTTCGTCAGTTGGGATGATTTTCCATTCCCAACTGAATGGAAAGTCAGAATCCAGTCATGTTCCAGTCACCACCAACCAGTTTATAGATCTATTAAGTCCATATTGGGATATATTAAGTCCCATTAAGCCATATTAAGTCCCAGTCATGTTCCAAACCACCAACCAGTTTATCTATAAGTTGTAAGATTCGTTGTGACATGTTGCAATCTCGATAAATCCAACAGTTGACAAAAAAGGTGCGGTTTTTCGGCGATCCCACATGATCGATGATCCAAAGATATCCAAAGTCACATCTTAGCATTTACCCGGCCTGGTAAACATACAAAAATCAATGGAAAATCACATTTTTTTAATGGGAAAATCAACTATTTCTATGGTCATTTTCAATAGCTATGTTAAATTACCAGAGGGTACATGTATTTCATGGATACAAAAACAAAAAACCTATGAATAATTCCATAGTTAACCTTGATGTGGGTTTGTTTGAAAATCATTGATCAATATCAATCATGATTCCTCTTCATATTGCCATTTGGGGGTATTTTCATGTATTTTCCCGTATTTTCAGACAGGTATACCATGTGGAGGTCTGCGAGGCGTCATGGGGGTAGCTCTTAAAAAAAAAAAAAACAGTCATGGATGACCCCCATGGTGAGTTGGGGATCCCCAAAAAATCGAGAAACCACTTCCACCCACCTCGATGCGCACGCAGTGGAAAAAGATATTGGCCTTGGCTTTTTGCTGTTCACCATACCCAAACAGCTGCGAGACACTCTGGTAATTTATGGATGAACATGGCCCATTTATGATGATCTACTTATCAGACGTGTTGATTTTCCATAGATATGCTGGATTGCCAGAGGGTAGCAGCCATGTGTCCATACACTTTCCACACACGACAAGCTGCGCTGGATTTAACCATTAGAAAGGCCGGAAATCAAGGACAATTAACCATCAACTTAATAAAAATTCCTTAACCAATAGGATGGTTAAATAGATCATGGATTTCCTTAACCATGCCTTTAACATCCTTTAACCATCATATCACTCTTTCCATCAAACGTAGGGATTTGATCAATGAAATTCCATGCTGGTTGATGGAAACAGTGATACGCCACTTACGATTGCTGGGATGCACAAAGGGCTACCCCTAAAAATGCAGCACGAGCCGGTGTAACCATGGGATTTTAACCCCCAAAGTTGAATTACAACATGTTGCAACCCCTGTAACTATTGGTTATATAGCCACTTATAGCTAGAACAGTACCTGCAAACCTTGTTTGTGACAACTGCATTTTCTCTTGTTGAAATAATGTCAGCGCTGCTGACTTCACTACAAGTCTTTTCAAACTCCATCCGCACCATGTCGTAACGCCAATCTCCCTGCTTCCTTCCCATACCAGTGTGTACTACCGACTTCCAATTTATCAATTTGAGTTTTCTCTTAACAACCCATTTCTGGTGAAGTTGAGGAGTGTTTCTTAGTTCTTGGGTTTAATATGGTTTGATTACTGCGTTGACAATCGTTTTTTTAGTTTTCCACGATTTCTAAAGGGGGGTCCGAATAAGCCCAAATACCATCTGGTTATACTAACATAGCCATGGAAAATCACCATTTTTAATAGGTAAACCATCTATTTCTATGGGCTATTTTCCATGGCTATCTTAAATTACCAGAGGGTAAATATGAGTGCCATGTTGCCCATAAAATCGAATATGGAACTCATAGACCCAGTTTTTCCATGTTTTTTCCGCTTCCATGTTGTGATCAACCATGATAAACCCATATAAAATTCTAAAGCACCATTGATCATTCTTATCAGTTTTATCATTACTCCCATTAAAAAAAAACACCATTTGAAGGGGTATCCCCCAGCATGGGACAAACATACCACAATTCATGGGTCAACTATGCTTTATGGTTTTTCATCACCATCAGTTCACTATATTGTTCATGGTGAAACCCCAATCTGGTGACATCTCATGGTGAAATACATTTTTTTATTCATATTTTTATCCATGAAATTCAGTGAGCAAATCCCAAAAAAAATCATCTTCATCATTTTTCATCCATGAAATTCGTGGGTGAAGAATTACCCATAGGATCCATGGTGCTGCTATATATGGTGCTCCATGGATCCCATCCATATACCCCAGTCATGTTAGCATATATACCAGCACCATGGATCCGTCATGGGTTATGAAACATATTGAACCATCCCAAAATTCTCTGGCTGGTGGTATACCTACCCCTCTGAAAAATGATGGAGTTCGTCAGTTGGGATGATGATTATTCCCAAGTGAATGGAAAGTCATAAAAGTCATGTTCCAAACCACCAATCAGTGTATAGATCTATTAAGTCCATATTAAGATATATTAAGTCCCATTAACCCATATTAAGTCCCAGTCATCTTCCAGTCACCACCAATCACCAGGATCCCAAAATTCTCACTGCTTTCATTCGATCTTTCCAACCCACTGCCCCAACAACCCACTGAAACACCGGCGCCCGGACGCGGCAGAAACAGGCGAGGCCACGGACGGGGTGGTCCGGCCTCAAGGTGATCCAAAGGGAGCATGGATGGCATAGGAAAACCATAGGAAAACCATAGGAAAACCAAGGGGAAATGGGAAAACCATAGGAAAACCCATAGGAAAATGGGAAAATCATAGGAAAACCTAGGGAAAATATGGAGGTTTACCCCGCCTGGCAAACGTTTACATTTTGCGGACTGGAAAGATCCACCATGTTTAATGGGAAAACTCACTATTTAGACTGGGCCATTTTCAATAGCTATATTAAATTGCTAGAGGGTTATTGTGGATTTAACGATTTAACAATGATCAAACATAGTTGGGATAGGGATATAACAAGGTGAACGACTCGAAATTCATACTCCTTGCATCCCCTTGCAATGGTGTTAGTTACGTTTGGGTTGCAGGATGTCTGAGGCTTTGAAAAACATCGATGAGAATAAGTGTGTCCTCGGTGTTCGCGTTTTCCTATCGTTCAACAGTTGTCCTTCTCGTGGTTTAGGCCAATATGTCTCAAGAACAAAAAACTGCCTAGATGTCCGAACTATTTGTTTCCACCACTTTTTCTGTTTGTCTTATCCGTTTTCCTACTGTTCGTTTTTTTTTCCCAAAGGTGTTGTATAGTTTGCTGTTTTGGCAATTGATGATTGCGGTCAATTTGTTCAGTTTATTCTACGCATTTCCTTTTTTTGAAAGATGCAGTTTGCATTCTTGTTGCATTTTTTGTTGATTTCATTAGCTTGGTTGATTTACATCAACAGTTGATCATCATTTCCTTGAATGACGATAAAAAACGAGGGGTTTGCCATTGCCATCCCCCCAAAAAATCTATAGCAAAACTCATTTTATCTCATTTTCCCCAGAAATCCCACCCCCCCAATCCAAAAATCCATCATTTTTCCACAAAAAAACATCATTTTTCTCAAAAAATCATCTTTTTTCCTTGAACGAAATGCGGGAAAAACATGTCTTCCCCAGCAACTAACCGTCGCCCTCTAAGCACTGGACTGGTAGACCTTGTGCAACCTGCTGTCTGCGCATTCCAACGCTCGCAGAGAACCTCGGTTGATTGGTGGATTTATGAATCGGATTCCTGGATATAGATCCATTAGTAGATATTAGTAGTACTATCAATGGGTAATGAAAATTAGTAGTACTATAAATCCATTAGTAGATATTACTGTAGTGATATTAGTAGTACTATCAATGGGAGTATGATGATCGCAGATTTCAATAGATTTGAAATATAATCATATATAATATCATATAACAACAAATTAATGTGGTAAACCCAATACCATAAACCATCTAAATCGGGGTTTATTGTTGGGCACACACCTAGCACGACTGAGGCTGGAGCCTGTGATACCCCACCTGGGAGGCCGCGGCCGATGGGGATTTGTTAATCAACCCTATCATTAGTTATAGTCATTAGTAAGTACTATAGTTGATATAACATAGTCATCTGATTATTAGTAACTATTAGTCTTACTATATTTGTTGATATATCGTAACTATAGTCATCTGATTAGTAAGTATATAACATTATATAACTATAGTCATCTATATAACTATAGTCATCTGATTAGTAGCTATACCCTCTGGTTATGTCAAAATAGCTATTGAAAAATTGCCATAGAAATAGATGATTTACCTATTAAAAATGGTGATTTTCCATTTGTCACTAATAGTAATCTGATCTGGTTGGTGGTTGAGCCACCCCTCTGAAAAATAGGAAAGTCAGATTGGATCATCATCCCAACTATTGGGGAAAATAAGAGCCATGTTCCAAAGCACCAATCAGTGATTCGTAACTATAGTACTGGTGAATAATGATTTCTTATTCCTAATGATCTTACCCTCTGGTAATTTAACATAACTATGGAAAATCACCATTGAAATAGTGGATTTTCCCATGAAAAATGGTGATTTTCCATAGTTATGTAAACGTTTACCAGAGGGTAATGATGATTCACAATGGTTTTCCTCGTTGTTAACCACGAGGTTAATCCTGGCGCCCTGGCCCTGGATTCACTGGCCGCAGATTTCACAAAAAACGATGCAAGGGCTGCCAAGATGCTCGGGTTTCAAATGCCTTTGGGCTTCTGTCAACACATCTTGGACGTTGCCATCCTTGGTAGAAAAAGGACTGAAAAATGCCGAAAAATGTCAGCCGAAAAATGCCGTTAAAAATGCCATGGAAACATGCTGAAACATGTTGAAGCATTGTTTTCTTTAAACAATGCCAATGAAGAATCGCAACCTCCCTCCCTGAACTGCTTTGAAAAATGAAGGCAACTGCAGCTCCTTATTTCTATGTTTCCAACTCTTTCGGAACAAAGAGTTAACCTCCCTAACAATCCACGTTTAATGAATCGGTCAAAGGGTCAAACATAAACCATTGGGATTGGGATGATTCCCCTTATCATCCCAGATCAGGAGTAGGGATTCAGTCTCGATCATTGCCCTTAAGAAACCAAGGTAGATCCTGATATTGTGATGGTTGAGCAAAATAACCGCTTAGATTTAGCATGGAACCCCGAGTCCTTTTCGGGTCTCGAACATGACTTTCCATGACTTTCCATGACTTTCCATGACTTGGCCAGAAATGGGTTTCTATTTTGAATCTAGAGATGGGAATGTGAACGTATTACTGCATACATGTGAAACACAATATGCATGTATATATATATTGAAGCATATAAACATATCACTCATATCATCACACATATCACTGACTTAATTTGAATGTGGCCACGAACAGTATAATGTGGGTAACACAATAACATACCCTCTGGTAAATTAACATAGACCCTGAAAATGACCAATTTATAGTGGAAACTAGTCTTCCAACCCCGACAACTGGCAGGGTCTATGTTAATTTACTGGAGGGTAATAATGAAACCATCCATTGAGAATGGTTTATACCCTCTGGTAATTTAACATAACTATGGAAAATCACCATTTTTCATGGGAAAACTCACTATTTCAATGGTGATTTTCCATAGTTTTTTGTTAAATTACCAGAGGGTACCACCTATAAACATGGTGATGACTGGGGGATGGTTTGCTTGGAGGATCATGGAGGATTGACGCCCACGCATGCCCACGCACACCGAGGGACATTGGGCACGAAAATCACTTCGCTACCAACTTCACGCACGCGGTCGTCAAAGAACCTCTTTAACGAATGTGATTCATGTCTTCAAAATTGGGATTCATGAAAAACCATGGGGGTTTTAAAGCGATTAATTATGGACAATTCATGTTCATGTTGTTGTTGTTGTTGTTGTTGTTTTGAAATACGGTAAAACTTGGGAAAACATGACATATCCATGGAGAGAAAATGCGGCCCTATGGGCCCTGGTCATCCATCAACGGGAATCCGTTGCACGACGAGCTGAACCCAAAGTGCTGCACCTTTTTTATGCTGTCGCCATCTTCATCTGAAAACCGATGGTTAATGATTGTTAATGATGGTTAATGATGGTTAATGTTAGTGTAATATATGGTTAATATATGGTAAATAATGATTAATAATAATCTGGTTGGTGGTTGAGCCACACCTCTGAAAAATGATGGAGTTCGTCAGTTGGGAGTATGACATTCCCAATATATGGACAAATAAAATTCATGTTCCAAACCACCAACCAGAAAAGTTTGGAAAACTCAGAACGACTTTCGACATTTAATTATTTATCACAGACGTGAGAATGTCACGAAGCGCCACGCCTGCCACACAAAACTACCTTACACATCCTTGCAAGCCTCCAAAAGTGACATCTTTTGCAGCAATAGGTATAGGATGGTGCCCCCATTACCCAAGTAATTATACACCATGGCAGATATCGGCGTCTGAAAATTGGGATACTAAAACAAAATACAATCTATATAATAGGACAACATGGGGTTCTAAACTCTAAAGACTGAGATTTTGGGGTAGCCTGCTTTCATACGATACTTAAAAGATCGCAAGCAAAGCAATCTTAATGGATCCAAGTTGTTTATATATTTTTATATAGTCTAAGGAGGACCACCAAATTATTTTTGTTGGTTAAAACCATCCATAAATTAACCGGTCGGATGTAGCTATCCTAAACCATGTACTTAATTAATTTTATCCAGTGAACTCATAGTTGTCAACCAAGGGTAGCTATCATGCCAGGGGACCCCACCAAGCACTATATCTAACTTCAATTTTCTTTAACCTCCCAGGGTTCAAGATGTGACTGGCCCTGTGAACCAGCGCTTAAACCGGAGTCCCGGCCGATGATGATAATCCTCAAAATACTCTCAATTCATATGAAGGGCACCAGGTTTTTTGGGGACACCTGGCGCTACAGTTTGCCGCTGATCTGGCTATAGAGTCACATGTTGCTATTCCCAATAGTAGTGAAGGGTAGTATAACCCCCCAAACTAATCATCAACCAACAGGGGTTTTGTTGAAGTTTCTCGAAATGGTTGAAATGGGTTGGGTCTCTCTGAAAATAGGGGATGCCTCTAAGTTTACCATTTCAGTTGGGGAAATGAGAAACCATCCAATTGTGTTTATTCTCTCCAAACCTGCCTCCACATCCCAAGCTTAATCAACAGTGCCAATCACCATAGATTCATATCATCTGACTTCTGTAGCAATGTAGACCTGGTCACTTCACCAAAGCCATGAAACCCGCCTGATACAAAGTGGGCACAAGCCCTTATCAAGGATTGTTCCTCCAGGTTGAAACGTCCTCGGCCGTTCGACACCCAAACACAAGGGTTTTGTGTCAGCGAAGGAAGTTGCAAACTAGAACTAGACATAAAACTGCTTGATAGATGTTTATAGCATTTTAATGCTTTTTATAGTCATGGTAGATATACATAGATATACCTACTATACTATAGTTACTATAGCTAATTGGCTTTACAAACCAACTTACAAACTCACCGAAATGTAAAAATAACAACCTGTTCGAACCCGCAAACACAAGGTTTACCGATTTACCCGACTTATTTCTCAATTACTAAACTCACTGAACAGAACATCCAAGGACAAAGAATTCTTGATCTCCACCCGGGTTTAACGAAAATTCTTCGATGGCTTTGTTGCAGGAAGGATTACATGATATTACATGTGTTCAGTATTGTTCAGTCCCAAGGCTTTTGAGATGCCATACATATCATACATACTTAGTGGCTCATCCCACTTAGTAAGTGGCTTAGTTCACCCCAACTATAAGTGGATTAACCCGCTCCTTATCCCATGTAAATCACTGGGGTGAACTAACCCACTTACGAGCCGTGGGTAGTTCGCCACCAAGTATGACTTCTACCCAAGTATGACTTCTACCCTCTGGTAATTTAACATAACTATGGAACATCACCATTTTTCAAGGGAAAATTCACTATTTCTATGGCCATTTTCAATAGCTATTTTGACATAACCAGAGGGTAAATCCCAATTTTTCACCATATTTGATGGTAAAAACCATGGTTTTCTGTAGATTTTCTCTTAAACCAATCCAATGACATTACAAAACGCAAGGCTTCTGCAGTGTCTTCCCCATGCTCCAGAACTCTCCACTTTCTCCTGGGGGCTCCGGACAATTCCACCACATGGAGGGTCAACTGTCCTCAGATGGCGATATGCCAAGTCGATATGCCAAGTCAGTTGGGAAGGATTATTCCCACTGGTTGGTGGTTCTAACCATCTTGAAAAATATTAGTCAATGGGAAGGATTATCCCATATATTATGGAAAATAAAACATGTTCCAAACCACCAACCAGCCCAATATTCCAGTCATTGGATTGAGGGAAAATCTGCAGGAAACCATGGTTTTTACCATTAAATATGGGGGTTTCCGGTTAAAATTTTCCCTTAAACCAATCCATTGAAATATATTGTGGACAAATAAAAACATGTTCCAAACCACCAACCAGATATGGATTGAACATGATTGAACCATATCCTCTCTTCCCTGGTTCCATATTCTCTCTGTTGTGCCTGCCACTGAATTCGGCCCGCCAACATCCTTGGCTGGTATCAACCTTTCCAGATGAGAGTGATGCCCATAGCTTCTGCGGCCAGCACCACTTCCGCCATTTTCTGCGTCAGCTCTGCAGTACACTTCATCCAGACTTGGCTGGGCTTCGGCACTTCATGCAGCGCTTGCGACCAGATGCTTTTTGCGCTTCCCCGCCCTTCCGTTTTTTTCTTCCCCGGCCCTGACCCCTGCGTTCCAGTTGTCACAGGCATCATTCTTCCCCCTCGAATCCACACGTTTGGTTGTTGATATTCCCCCAATGCCGCGTTTCAGATTTCCAAAACCAGAAGTCTGGACCCGACAGAGTTCTAGAAGAACAATCCATCGACATGTTTCGATGTTGCTGATCCACCATCAGGATTTGTCTAAGAATAGAGTAACCCCCCAAAAAATGTTGGTTCATCTATAGAGATTAACCCAAACATGCCAACATGTCTAAGAATAGAGTAATCCTAACTGGTTGGTGGTTGAGCCACCCCTCTGAAAAATTATGGACTTCGTCAGTTGGGATGACGACATTCCCAATGTATAGAAAGTCATAAAGTCATGTTCCAAACCACCAACCAGCTAAGATTTCTATAGATTTCTAGCTTTCCCATCGTCTCCCCATCTTTTAAGCCATATCTGCTGAGGGGCGCTTGGAAGTCGTCGACAAATAAGATAACTGTCGCTGCAGCTCCTGGAACTTTGTCAGAAATGGGGATTGACGAGACACAAAATGCTGCGACACATCATGAAGAATTTTGAGTTACCCTCCAGTAAATTCACATAGACCCTGGTAGTTGTCGGGGTTGGAAGATGAATGTTTCCTCTAACAATTGGTGATTTTCAGGGTCAACAAGTTTATTTACCAGAGGGTAACATTGATGAATGGGATTAATATTGATGAATGTTGATTGTTATAACATAATTTAACCATCATTTAACCATCATAACTTGGGATTAATATTGATGAATGGTGATTTTTATCAATCATTCACATTGATTAAGTAGAATATGGGAGATTAAACATGATTTAAGCATATTTAACCATCAATCATAGGAGAAGTGTTTTTCTTGGACATGGGCATATCAGCAACCGCAACATGGGGGTATAGAACTAACACATATATACATCTCCTGGGGATGTCTCATGGAACAGCCCAGATCTACATAGGCTTAGGAGAAACGTTGCAATGTCCTTCTCTATCTCTTGGCTGGTTGGTGGTTGATCAACCCCTCTCAAAAATATGAGTTCGTCAGTTGGGAGTATGACATTCCCAATACCCTCTGGTAAACTAACATAGCTATTGAAAATGGCCATTTATAGTGGATTTCCCCATTAAAAATGGTGATTTTCCATAGCTATGTTAAATTACCAGAGGGATCCAGAGGGTATATGGAAAATAAAATTCATGTTCCAAACCACCAACCAGTTTGGGGTTACTGCAATCATGATCAACTGGCAAATTGATCGGAAGGTGACAAAAAACCATGTTTTCGATGGTTGTTTGTTCAATTGGAGGGGCATCCTGTTTGGGAACACCCAAGGCCATAGCCGAATTCACAAATGGTTGTCCTGGCTATTACCCTTTGGTAAACATACAAAAATCTATGGGAAATCACCATTTTTAATGGGTATATCAACTATAAATGGCAATTTTCAATAGCTATGTTAAATTACCAGAGGGTATTGCCAGTGACTTTTGAATCCTGTATTGTTCTCTTTCTGTCCTCCATAGCATGAAACTCTTTCATTTTCAGGACATGTGCGTTCGTTTCGCACGCGCTGTCCTAACACCAACTTGTCCATGGACAATCTCAGTCTGTACAAAGAACTTCGCAAACCTTCCATGATGTGAACATTAAATGGTCGGTTCAATTCCTGTGCTTAAAAGCTACTGAGGATACATGGGACCATCCTGTGATATGGTCCACTGAAGGGCATCAATATAAGATGTGTATCTTTTTAAAATACATTGTATATATCCTGTATACTTGGTGGCTCATCCCACTTAGTAAGTGGGTTATAACATGTTATAACCCCAGTTATAAATGGGATAAGTAGGGTTAATCCACTTATAATTGGGGTTATAACCAACTTACTAAGTGGGATGAGCCACCAAGTAGTCACTCATTATTCATTATACTCCAACGCTCAATTTAACAGATATTTAGCAGATCCATAATTCCTCTCATGGTCATATCAAACCATTGAAGATTGATATGCGCATGGCTCATGGAGGCAACACCGGATGATGTCTTCTCATTCAGTCTTCAAGGTCCCCTAGATAGGTCTTGTAACCAGGTGGCTGGGGTTTATGAATGGTTAAAGCAGTCAGAATTGGAATAGTTAAAACACAAACTTATAGCTCGGGAGACCGAAGACCCTTCCTTTACGTATATCATATCGCGAAAATTGCATCTCCAGTCCAACACTTTCCAAAGGACACTGATCCCTTATTGCTGCTCCTTGAGAGTTGTCTGCTCGCGCATGGATGGCGTATTCAGTGCTTCCTGCACGATGTATCATGGGTTGCTTGGCATAGGGAGTGGCTGAGACTAGACAGGTTCATCCCTTTCTGGTTGGTGGTTGAGCCACCCCTCTGAAAATATGAGTTCGTCAGTTGGGATGATGACATTCCCAATGTATACAAAGTCATAAAAGTCATGTTCCAGTCACCAACAACCAGCCATAAATCCCTCACACATTAAAATACCAAGTGATGATCAACTGGATGTGCATCCTAGTTAGCATCCAAGTGGATCCAAGTGGTTGGCATAACCTTTATTAATGTAACTGGGGATAATATGGTTATATAACTTATATAACTTATATAAGTATATAAATAACTAGGTTAGATATGGTTAACCTGGGGATAATATGGTTTATAAGATGTTATAAGTATATCCAGCAATATTAATCTAAGTGGAACTGCACCAGGTCGTGCAGTCGTCTGCAAAAAAATTAAGGGACGCCCTGGCGAAGCGCCGCACACCAGGCTATGTCTGGCTGTGGATCCAATCTGGCAATGGAAGTCCAGCTTTTCTTCCTAAGTTCGCATACATTTACCCCCGGGCCAAATCCTCGTTTCAAAACGTCTTTTTCGCGGATCAACAAAAAAATGCAACAACTACCCTCCGGTAAATTAACATAGACCCTGGCTGATGGGGGTTGGAAGATTAGTTTCCATTAAAAATTGGTGATTCTCAGGGTCTATGTTAATTTACCAGAGGGTACCACCCCAGATCACCCCAGATGCACCTCAGCTGTGCAGGAGGGAGGAGCATGAAACAGCCAAAGTGCATTTTCCTTGGGCTTTTCCGTCAGCCCAAACCTCCGCGAGCCGCACCGGGCACCGGACCAATGGGGGTTGGTTAAAAAAAATGGCAACTAGGAAGATGTGAAACAAGTGGAGGGTACCTGATGTGGTGAACCAACATGAGGAACATCATACTTAAATATATTTAAATATATTTTAATAACATTTAGAATACATTTAGGATATATCATGCTATATCATGATATATCCGCTTCAGATCGTTTAAGTATCCATGGCTCAAAATCCTTTCGAACACCATCGCGGCATCATAAATGCTTCGGAAAAAAAACAACAAAAAACAGTTGAAGGCCTTGTGTAAATTGCTCTGAAAGGTCTGAGCTACTCGATGTCGGTCCGCATTTAATTAGCGGATTCATGACCAGTTTGCCAAATGTAGCTAATCTTCATTAGATTTCATTTGCCTTCGGCGCAAAATTTTGTTAGTCTTCGGGAGTTCTCCCTTCTTTTGTTTAGGGGTCCAGAATTGTTTTGGGAATTATGTTTTTTCTGTTGTGCATTTGTTTATCTGCTGTTACTGTCTGGTTTCATTGCAATTTGCAGAACTGGAAACTGCCATTATTTTGCGACGATGCTTCATTTGAGGTTGGTTTAGAGGGTTGTTTTAGGGTTTATTTAGGATTGGTTTAGTAGGGTTGGTTTAGATTTGTTAATGGGTGGTTTTGATTTTTTAAGGGTTGGTTTGGGGCTTGTTTAGTAGGGTTGGTTGAGGATCAATGTAGGGTTGGTTTAGGGTTTCGTTAGGCGTGGTTTAAGATTTCTGTAGGGTCTATTTCAGGTTGGCTTTTGTTTTAGTCAGGGTTGGTTCAGAGTTTATTTAGGCTTGGTTTAAGATCTATTTGGGGTGCGTTTAGGATCTATTTAGGGATGGTTTAGGGTTTATTTAGGGTGTGTTTCAGATTTTGGGTTTGTCTAGGGGTGTTTTTTTTTTTGGGGGGGGTATTAGTTGAACGGGGTTTATTTTGCGTTGGTTTAGGATTTATTGGGGGTAAGTTCAGATTTAGGTTTTTCTCTTGGTTTACTCAGAGTTGCTTTAATTTTTTTGGGGGGTTGGTTTGGGGTTTATTGAAGGTTGGTGAAGTGTATTTACATTGTGCTTCCTGGGGTTTAGTTAGGCTTGAGAAGCAACAAAGCAGGAAAAAGCAGAGAAGCAGAACAGTGGAGAAGCAGAAAAAGCAGAGAAGCAGGGAAAAGAAGAAAAACAGAAAAGCAAAAAGCAGAGAAGCAGAAAAGCAAAGAAGCAGGGAAACAAAAATCCAAAAAAATGACCAAAATGGAAACGCTATATTTCGCCCCAAGAAATATACCTCCTTTGTTTAGCAACCGTAAATGCTATATCTATATGATAAATCATGTATATATATATATATAATTTAGCACGGTGCTCTAACACGTTTTCTTTAGCCTAAATTGTAACCTTAACTCTTGCAAATTGTAACCTTAACTTTTGTAAATTGTAACCTTAACTTTTGTAAATTGTAACCTTAACTTTTGTAAATTGTAACCTTAACTTTTGTAAATTGTAACCTTAACTTTTGTAAACTGTAACCTTAACTCTTGTAAATTGTAACCTTAACTTTTGTAAATTGTAACCTTAACTTTTGTAAATTGTAACCTTAACTTTTGTAAATTGTAACCTTAACTTGTGTAAATTGTAACCTTAACTTTTGTAAATTGTAACATTAACTTTTGTAAATTGTAACCTTAACTTTTGTAAATTGTAACCTTAAATTTTGTAAATTGTAACCTTAACTTTTGTAAATTGTAACCTTAAATTTTGTAAATTGTAACCTTAAATTTTGTAAATTGTAACCTTAATTTTTGTAAATTGTAACCTTAATTTTTGCAAATTGTAACCTTAAATTCTGTAAACTGT
>Ga0126342_10004759_pt1 | contig 23355 bp, 26 predicted proteins | sample Cyp1metagenome_FD_92528 | JGI IMG/M metagenome (GOLD analysis project Ga0126342, IMG submission 92528) | Coral microbial communities from Lord Howe Island, Old Settlement Bay, Australia - Cyphastrea 1 metagenome | ecosystem: Host-associated > Invertebrates > Cnidaria > Coral ...
CTACCTTTTTTATGGTGACTTGGAGGGTCTAGGATATATATGTGTTTCTGCCTGGAAAAAAACATATGCCCTTGGAGGCATTCTAACTGTTGATTGCCGAATAGCTTCATCCTAGGTGGGGGGGACGCATTCTAAGTTCCGAAATGCTGGTAAAATGCAATTTTTCAGTTTTGCACGTGTGGAGTGATGCTTCCAAATGCGCATTCTAAGTTTCAGTCCGTCAATATATATATATATATATTGTGTACATATACAATGTATATTCATTGAACGGGATGGAAATAAACCCATCTAGCTATGTCGACATATCTTCCATAAACTCTAATGGCACCACCTTGCAGGGTCCAGAACGTCAAGCGCTGAGATTTGTGATGGGATTGAACTTGGAAGGCGGTTGCATTAGTGTAATATGTTGAATCATCTTGTCTAGAGGTTTCATTGCTAAGCAGGTTTGCATATGTTGAGTTTTTATTTTTCGAACTTCTGTGTGTAGTAGAATCAATCCATATGTTTTCATGCTGCAATTCTATTGGATTCCCACATGTTGGAAGAAACTCCTGTTGTGACCCGCTTCCCGGCTGACGCAGGCAACGGAGTTGCTGGACAGTGTCGAGGTGCCCTTCAGTCGAGTTCATGGGGAGATTGCGATGCCACATGGTGATTAGAAGATGTTTTCAAGGAGATCATCAACATAAACCGACCCAGAAATGTGTTCATCATTGTTCACCAACATTGATAAATACAGTATCATTGATGGTGATAGTTTACATCAACAGAACCTTTCAGACATAAGTTATGGTGCCTTCTTTTTCTGATGTGATACTGTAATATGCAATCAGATATAACCCGATATAAACCACGTGGATGGGCACGTTGATTTCAAACACGTCGGACTCACCAAACAAAATGCCGAAGGTAACTATCGCAGGTTGGCCATGATATGATGGGGTAGTATTGACATATGTAAATACTTTCTAATACGGATGCCAACTTTCTAGTGTCACCTATGGTAGCATATTACTGATATCAATAATTTTGGTTTGTAATGCTATAGAATACTGATATATACTGATGCATGATAGTGATAATACTATAAAATTGTTTTATACTGGTATAATTGATAGCATAAATACTGGGTATGGCTCAAAAGGCAACCCGTCAAAATGGAGGGTTTAATTCTACCATTGGTACCCTATCTTTAGGTCGAAACCATATATGATGGATCAACATGGGGATTCATTCAAACCCCACCATCAAACATAGGAGTTCAACCAGCGAAAACTGGGATTCAACACTATCAACTGATATGGGTAAGCCCTGGCCTTTACTTTGAACTCCACCGCAAAAAGGCGGCGCGGGGTTTGTGTGCTGCGCACTGCGGGCTCTGTCGGGAGAAATTGTTGCCGAGATCTACGTGCGCAAAGGACAGCCTTGGCTGCATGAAGTGCCTTTCGGACGACTATGTCACCAATGGGGCATCAGCAACTTTCAACTACTGGATGGGCACGGAATTGTGTTCCCTCGTCCTCGGCTAGCAGCATTGGTGCCTTCAGACAACAGCTGCAACTCCGTGACCTTGCAAGTCTTGATCGTCAACGAGCCACCGTCAAATTTGTGATAGCAAGAGCATGTTTCGCATGCCATGCAGCGTGCAGGGACCGTCCCACTATACGAGTTTCGCTGGATGCGAAACGGAAGCTACAAATGCTTTGGATGAACGTGGCGACAGTTGTTTTTCTAAAAAAGCAACGAATTCTACAGCACATTTTGCGGGGTGAGAGAGGATGATGCGTATAGTATAGGCCGACCCTTCCCTGGAACATGCGAACCACCCTTGCAGGGATTATATACTCTATTTGTATGTATTTGTCATTGAGAACAGCAATTTCTTATGATTTGTTTGATGGATATACAATTTTGGTGTTGATTCACCTGAAGTTGGAAGCTGGAATCCATGTATATGTCTTGGGTGAAACCTGAAGTCACAAATACAAACCATTTAGCCAACCAACCTGGCAGCACTAGAGATGAATTACATCCATATACATGTTCATCCATGTTATCCATTTACAGATTAATTATCTATCTATATATCCTATCCTATCCTATCCTATCCTATCCTAGCCTAGCCTAGCCTAGCCTAGCCTAGCCTATCCTATCCTATCCTATCCTATCCTATCCATCTATCTATCTATCTATCTATCTATCTATCTGTCTATATTTGTGCTATCTATGATCATTTTTTGTGTTTTTTGTCCATGTGTTTAGAAATATGAAATATGATAGATGATTTATACCCACTCATAATTGATGTGTTTCAAGTTGCTTTGCAAACCCATTTTCATACTAGTTCGTCAAAAAATCTCCCGTTCGTCCACCCTTCACTGGTTGGTGGTTTGGAACATGAATTGTATGACTTTCCATATATTGGGAATAATACCAGCTGACTTTCATATTTTTCAGAGTGGTTGAAACCACCAACCAGTTAAACATTCACCGTTCGTTTTACGCGTCCAGGCCGAGGTGGACTTCGACTGGGCCCAAGCGGTGTCGGATTTCCGGGACCGACTCAGGGGAGACCTCACCACTGAGGATTTAGGCCCCTGGGGAGCGCTTGGGAACCCTTAAACCACGGGGAAAGCCCAGGAAAATCGTCTAAATGCTTGATGTTCCACATTTTTCTGTAAACGTTTACCCAAATGGGTAGGACATTTATGGATGGGGTTCTATGAAAAATGGGAAGTTGCAGACATGTTGGCAATGAATTTGCTGGTTTTTAGAGGTTCTCCAAACAAAAATAATGGAGTTTATGTGCATTTAATCAATGAACTTGACGGTGGTGCGAAGATGGCTCAGAATCATTCAGAATCGTTGTGGTCAACCCCACCAGTAACTGTAACTCACATTCAAACGATCCTGGTATGCATTTCATTCCATGTCATGTTCAACAATGCCTCCACTTTGAACAAATCCGTATATCTTATCACATCCTATCTATAGGGTTATGCGATATATGTTTATATATATATAATATAATATATATATATATATTTAAATATGCGTTGTGTTGGTCCAAATGCATTGTTTCTGCTCGTTGATTCCATTGAAACATCTTTTTGGATCCTCTTGATGTGATGCATTCAAATATTTGAATCCATTGAAACCACATTGTTTGATTGTTCAATCAAAACCATCTAGGTATTCTGCCCTAAATTCCTGTTGGGTGAATTGGCGGAAGATCACATTTGCAGGGCCCCAATGCTACTTTCAAATGCAATCGTAGAAACTTCCCCAGGGCGGGGGCCCTAGTCAGAGGTTGGCTAATGGGTGCACCCATCAATCCAACAGATATTGCACAAAAAAAATTGGACGTCAGAAACTGATCATAAAATAACAGCTTATATATACAGTATGTATCACCCTTTTTGTTGATTTTCTGCATGATTATCACACTTAAAAAATCTTAAAGACCTACTTCGGCAAAGCCATCAATAAACAATCATCTCTTGGAAGATCATTTCTTGCTTTAAATCTCCGGGAAAACCCAAATTTCGAGGCGGTTTCTGCCTCTTTGGGGTGGTCACGGCCTATGCCGTGCTGGCATACCAGTTGGTGAGGCCGTCCTGCTGATGAATAGATTGATCCCAAACATGATGGGAAAATTATGGGGATTCCATTAGCAAAAATGATATGTTTTGAAGGTTTTAATAGGTTTTAAGGCATCAAGAATCGGGGGTTATGATGTTTATGGAGATTAGGGGTCTACAACCAACAAAAACAAACCGGTTTCACTTTTTTTTGACCTGCAAAAATCTGGACTGAACCACCCAAATATGGGTATTTCCCCAGTAAGACTTGGGATTGATGGGTATGTTCAACGCCGCAAAGGAATGGAATTTGCCGACATGATATCCCAGCCTGCGTAGGTCAGCAACGATTAATAGTGTGCTGCGCGAAAACGTGGGTTCTTGCCTGCGAAGAGGTTTTGCAAATGTTAGGTTTTAACCAGCCAAAGACTGGACCATATACGAGGAACACGACTATCACAAGTGGAATATATATATACATACATACATATGATATATACATGTATACTATATATATATACACATATATTTATGACGGGGATCCACCCAAAAAAACACCAAGCTTGAGGAAACCAACGAAGCCCTTCGGTTCCATCAATTCCGTTTTGTTTTTTTCCATCAGCTGCCAAGTAGCAGACCACATGTCCTGTTGAGTTCAGGTGCGTGTTCGAACACAATATCCCTTGTTTGGAGAATCTCCCGAGGCTTCCCCACATTCTATAGCCCCACATTCTATAGCACCTCCCAAAAAGATCGAAATGTGTTAAATTGAAATTCCGGAACTACTGGTGAAACAGCCTCTTTTTGGGGTTGCTAATGTTTCTCTACGATTTCTCCTGTAGCAATGTGTTTTCATCTCCAGGGAGTCCCAAGAAATCAAGTCGGATGCCAAGAACCTCTTGGTGCGCGCCTTGACGCTCGGCCGATCTTCCGGATCCCGTCCGAGCAAAGGAGATGGAACAGAAGCTACCCTTTGCTAAAAACATAGCCATAGAAAATCACCAATTGTGATAGGTAAATCCATCTATAAGTATGATAAGTGTGCCATGTTCGATAGGTGAAATCACAGAAGGGCATATGATGTATATCAAGTAGTGACATTGTAGTGAATGTTCCAGACATGGTACACAGTTTCATCAATTTCCTGGTCATTTGTATGAATAGGAAACCTATTTGCGAACACTTTTCTGAGAGGAGGTTGTTTGACCATTTTTCGGGTGGGATCATCCACGATGATCCTCCTTGAGGATGGTGATGGCAAAGAAACAGGCGGGCAGATGGTTCCAGAAGATATCGAAATATCGATCCAGGAAGATATAACATAGGATAGAATGGGACAATGATTGTGATGGGATTATGATTGGATTGTAGCGGGATCATGATGGAATTTGCAGCCAACTAACTTTCATTTAGGTGTGACTGAACATTTGTGATTCAACCCCCAATAGATGGCAATTCTATCCGGAAACGTCATTCAAGATATTCAAGAATAGGGGGACCCATTTTTAAGAAAACCCATGTCATCAATGTAGCTTCAGACATGAAATGATAAAATAGATAAGATCAACGCACTTTCATGCAGGCTCCACTTCTTGATCCGCATTTGCAGTGATTATGTTCAGTGTTTGTTCACTGGAATGAGCACAAGCGCAAACGTCCACTGTGCCAAATCATTTCTGCTTGTCAACCCCCCTTGTTTGGAGGTCATTTACAATTTGTAAACGTTACACAACTTCCAACATTTTCCAGGTCACACGTGTTGAAAATTGGCTAGTAGGTCATCAAGAGCACTTTTTATGGTTACATTATAGTAGAATCTCCAACATTATTGTCATAAGATCTCATTCTATGGTGCTTTTCCCAATTTATGGGGGTACCCCAAAAACGCTGGATGGTTTATTTCATGGAAAATCCCATCTATAAATGGATGAAGACTGGGGGATACCCCCATGGAAAGCTCCTGAAAAAAATTCGCGCCGTTCGCCGGCAGGTGAACGACTTCTTGGAATCCTCCGCATGGCCGGTGCGTTCCATGGACATGGTGGCCTTGTTGGAAAAGGAAGACTTCGCCAAGGCGGCTGTTTTCAAGGGAGATGATGGGCCTGGGGCGGGAGCTTTTCTGAGTTTCAGATGTTATAATCATGCTGAAGTACCAGTAGATTGATTATGGGATGTTCAAAGATATTCCCATTATTCTATCTACTCCAGGATGACTATATAGATTGAAACCCGGATGAAGTGATAATTAGCGTGCGGAAGGTTATTTCCTATGCGGGATGGAAAATGATGCATAATTACGATTCGAAGTGAGCAAAGATTGTGGTGTTGATCATCTACACCAAACGAAGCCCTGAAACTACTTGGGAAACTTGCAAGTTTATTGAAAAAGTCCTTGTTTTGCCTGGAGAATGTAAGGAGACCCTTCTACAAGAGGCGTGAAACATACTTGGGGATGGATATTGGGTACCACCGTACTCTAAATCATGGTGATTTCCCGCCGGTTGGGATGTAACTTCTTTCATTATTGCCATTTGGGAAAGAGAGAAGTTGAATCAGAGGTATTATATACTGTAATGTGGGTAAGACAAGTTCATAAACAATCCCCCAGTCATCACCATTTTGATAGGTGGTATGAAAAAAAAACATTCCCAGCTTTGTTTTACCCTAACCTTGGTGATCTCGTGTATATAGGTAGAGCTTCTAATTAGGTGTTTCAATGACTTGAGAGGTGCACCTCCCTGCATTTTGCTGCGCCGGAGATAGAGAAGCGGAGATGTTGCGGGATGGTCCCAACTGGTTGGTGGTTTGGAACATACTCATTAATGATGGTAGATGATCATTAACCAATGGCAATGGTATTAATTGATGGTTAACCAATGGTAATTTTTCCCATCATGTTGGGAATGTAATCATCCCAACTGACGAACTCCATCATTTTTCAGAGGGGTAGGTATACCACCAACCAGTCTTACTTGTCTATGGCTGATTTTTTTGTGGCATTGTTTACCATGTTTGGTTAGCATTAGCCATCCCAGAAAATACGTCAGAACTTTCCTGCTTCCTGATTTGTTTGTTGTCCTTCATATTTCTTGTTTCCCCCAGGTATAGTGCAGATGGCTATGGTTTGTGGCATTGTGGCGCCCATATATGTCGCACTGGGTATGTAGCCATTCCAGAAACCAGTTCAAAAAATGTGTAAATTATTGTTGATGTTCAAACGCCGTTTGTATTTGGTACTGTACATGATTGTTTTTTCGACAAGCTGTTGTAACCACAAGTCAACATATATATAGAGATACAGATTTAGGTCATTTGATACCTACATGTAGCTGATATTCATTGCTGAGGATTGGCACGGGTTGTTTTTGATTTAAACTCCACTTGAGATTTGATGTCATCGTCATTGTTCTGCTTTCGTATTATTCTGATCAGAGTTGAACTTTCACAATGACATGTTTCTGGTTGGTGGTTTGGAACATCCTGAAGCCCCCAAAAGGCAATAAATTTTGTACCTTTTGCCTTTTAGGTCGTTTTCATGAAGAAAAGGTCTTTCTGCCGCGTTCGCATTTTTTCTGCCTCGTCTGGTAAATTTCTGCCTCGTCTAACTTACCAAAGAAACCATCACTTGAACTTCTCCAGTTGTCGCATGTATAGCGACAAGACTTTCTGTATTGTTCTGGTCGATGTAAGTAAAGGATGGCACGACCGTGAAACTCTGGAACACCTCCCTATGAAGTCCTCATCCTGCCAGCAACCCCAGCCTCAGCTGAAGTGAAGACTTTTGGATTTCGGGGTGGTGATTCTTGTTAAAAGAGCATAGGCAACCCCCAAAAATGAAAATCTTGAAAGCTGGTCTAGGAACATATGGGGTTGATGGCAGCGTGTTTGCCCGCTTTCAAGCTCTGACAAATGTGGCATCCAAGGTGGAATTTTGGACGGAGCTTGTAAAGATGCCACTGTCTTTCATAGCACATGTATGCCAAGCGGGAGAAACCCTCCTTAGTAAGGATATCACCACAGATAGAAAGAAACTGTGGGTTCAAATGTTTGTTGAGCAGCAGAAAGACCTTTTCTTCATGAAAACGACCCTAAAGGCAAAATGTACAAAATTTATTGCCTTTTGGGGGGTTGAACGGATCCAATTCTAAATGGTTAGCAATGGGTAGTGGATGTTTCTTGGTAACTCAACAACAGATCAGAATCATTCATGTCCATCCCAGCTCGCAGTGCCAAGCGCCGCCGCCGTCCAGAAATGAACACTCCAGAACTGCGAAGGGTTCTGAAGAAAGTGTTGGCACAATGCACGGTGTACTTTGCCATCTCAAAGAACTGGTCGCCCTTTGGGGGAGCTAATGCCCATGGAAAAAAAAAAACAACTCACACCACAAGACAAGAGTAGACCCTATTTTTTGATACTGTGTGGAGCGTTCAAATTCATATCAACAGCATAATGTTCTTTGAACTCTGTACTCTATATATTTCTCCTAAAATAGGGGTACCCCTAAATCATCAATTTGAATAGGTTTTCCATTATAAACCGTCCATTTGGAGGATGCCCCATTTATGGAAACCACCATATATCCAAGGCACTGACAAAGAACATGGAGCAGCCATAGCACTCTGCAGCCATGCCAACACCACTGCTGTATCATACGCTTTGCCGTTGAGGCTGACTGGGAAGGAATTGTTCCTCGGAACTGGAAGGCCCCAAGTCTATTGATGTAATGGTGGACAAACTCTTTCCAAATTTATGGCCAGGGATGACCCAAAAAAAATCGAAAAATATGTCATAAACAAAAGATAGTGTCAGGGTCATGTCGAAATCCAACTTGCTGAACCGGGTGATGCTTGTCACTCTGTGATTCTTGGCGCACCATGCTGAAAACTGACCATATGCCACTTTAAGCTTTTCATTCAAAGACCGGTAAGTGCCAAAGAAGTTCAGCTTGGCCAATAAAACTATTGTCGACGCTGCCATGTCAATGCCATAGCCTAAATGAAAACAGTGGCAAAAATCCAATTGAGTGTGATGGGGTAAGTTGCAACCCGGCACACCCAACAAAGGGCTGGAAGGGCCATCTTTGTAAGGGGTCTGGCCAGGGCCATTAGTGTTCCACGGTGCCGTTTCCCGAGGGTCATGCCAGTTGTCTGCCGTGCAAACATGGCAAATGCGAGTGCACTGCCAGCCAGTTCGAAGATGCATTGCCTTATGCCCAAATGGGAGCTGACAATATCATATATATATATAATAATAATATATGTGATAGATATGATTATATTTATATTACATAAATTGTTTTCTTTACCCATGTCCAAATGTCTACATCATCATAGTATGCAAGGATCTATAACCCATACATATATACTGTAAATGATTCATATTATATATATACATGTATATATATTTGGGATACAGAAATGTCCTGCACTCTTGTCAGCTAGCCCTCCAGTCTAATATATTCTAAGACACTTTCCGGGCAAATGCCCAATCACCCTTTACTCCACAGGAGATGAAGCGGAAAGTATCACCAGTGCCAACCTTGGAGGCCAGGGGAAAGGGAATGGCAGCACCAACAAAATCAGGGTACCAACCACCTTACATTTCGAAACAGGGTACCAAACCAAAATATCAGGTAGGGGGCTGTGATGCCCTTTGTTGCCAAATCATTGGCTTGACGGGCAAACTCAGCAAAAAGATCATCAGTGGTTTCATCTTCATGATAAAGTTTGCTCGAGATGCATGTGAGCAGGAGCCTGGTAGTGAAGCTATGCCTTGGTTACTCATGCGTTTCCAAGTGTGTAAGGGGAAATTGTTTAACCAACAGGACCATTTCTCCAATGAAATGACAACTTAGAATTTGTTGAACAGGGGTCCCATGACTTGGGGAATAAAATTCATGCCCAGGGGAACATCAAAAGTTAAAGTACAGCTAGGGCACGTCGAGTCATTGCAGTAGTTCAACACCAAGTGCGAGATGATGGGTTGGAAGGAAAATACTAGGAACGGGGATTTGCCTTTGCCCCGGCCCTCGTCCCCATGAAAGCAGTATGGGATAAGGTACCGGTAGTCCATGTCCGACGCAAAGACCGGATGGTGAGGATCTATGCTCTTGTAGGTATCCCAAAAATGTTTGAAATCCCGCTGCCACCCCAGACGGTCTTCCAACACATGTCCTGCCAATAAGATTTTTGGGTAATTCTCCAAGATATGTGAAGCCCATGATTCCATGGAGAGGGTAGGCCACCATGCGTCACAAATCCTCACTGGTTTTAGACGCCGTATTCTACAATGGACTGCTTCAAGTGGAAGATGCAAAGTCACACCAGCCCCCTCCACCAATCTATGTAGCCTTTGGCAAGCATGCTTCTTCGAATTTCCAACCGAAGATAGACGTGACAGCAAGTCATTCCATCCTGGGCAGGGCCAGAAGTTCAGCGGCATTTTCGGGCCTATGAGTTTCGATATGTTATGTTTTTGGATGTATATAATTATGTATAATTATATATATATTAGATATTATAGATGATATATATATACATGCATATGTATAGCTTGTGAGTTAGAAATTCTACGAGATATATTCCAGATTGATTCCAGTATATGGTAGCATTTGGAAGGCAATGACTGCCACATTTGTAGTTGCCAATGGTATTGTGAAATTTGGGGAAAATGTTTAAGTCCATGTGTTAAAGAAACCACTCCAACCCAAGCATCTCCATGAAGGTATTCCTGGAGGCATGTTGGAAAAGTTTAAGCCCAGCCACGCTTGTTCCGGATGGAAGTCATCATGCCAGCCAACTTCCCAGTTCTGTAGGCAGATTCCGCCTTGGCTCCATGCCCCAAAAACAATAGGCCAAAGTGTGGCTGATTAGAGAGAGTTTGGAATGTAAAAGCAAGATGTTGGTTTCCTAAAATGGTGGTACCTCCAAATCGTGCATTTTAATGGGATTTATTGTCATTATAAACCATTCATTTTGGGGATCCCCCATTGCATGAACCCCCCAGATTGGTCATGGTAGCAAAGCCAAGGGTCTCCTGACAAATAGTCAGCCATGAGCTCCTTTGCCAGGTCATCTGCAAGAGCATCTTCGTCAATTTGATCTTTGGACAGACCACTGAGGCCTGGCAACAGACGGATGAGGGATAAGGCTATATACGTTGGGAACAAGGCGCAAAGACCCTTCAATTTGGAAAGCCACCTGCCCATAGATCACCCCGATCAGCTAGCTCACCTGGCCACCACATTGGGATTTGGCTTATGTTATTTGATCCTACAAACATCTGCAAACCAAAGTAAGCAAACAAGTAGGCTTTTGTGCACGTACTATTTTCCCCTGGTGGCCGCAAGTGGAATCACACAGCCCATTTCGTCTACATATTTCTCCTAGGATTTGTTGCCACAAGCTGGCAGCTGATAGCATGGCACAGTGCAAAAAAACCCACACTGCTCAAAAGCTAGTTGCTCTAAGCGAGTGGGCAACGCCCAGGACTAAAGGATCTACAGCTGATCTAAGCACTTTTCCTCCCCTTTCTCCTTTTTGGAGCAGGGACCACCGGGGGGGCTGGCTCATCCTCCTCCTCCTCATCATTCTCATCCGCACCATCCTCTTCATTCTGTCCCTCAACCTTCACACTCTTAGACTTGCGCTTGCGAGAGGCCGATTTGGCCTTTGGCGCCGCCGGCTTCTTGACCGCCCTGCAGGCCCAAGAAGGATTGGATATGGATAACGGCCGGGGTGAAAAAACCCTGACAAATAATATCATATGTTGCACTAGCTATCAGTTGTATTTGATCTGATGCACTTGGACATTTCTAGAATGGCCTGGCTCGAATCAGAACATTGGACAATGCACAGTCAGCTTTCTGAAGCTCCACATAGGCAGCCACAACCTGATCCTTGAGCTGCCTGAGCAATGACAGTTGTTGGAGTTAAAAATGACAAATCATGTTGACATACAATATCGGAAACCACTGTGTGCCCCACTTGGAGGGAGTTTCAACTTCGCATGCGTCAGTCTGTAGCTTCAGAATCTTCTTGTGGACCACTTCAAACGCAGAGAGCTTGGTGTCCAGATCGGCCATTACCCTGAGCCATACTAGGAGAATAAACGAGATTTCCATAGTTTGAAGATCAGAAATTTAGGACCTGATCCCGACCACAAAACCACTGAGAAGGCTACGATTTCGCACGATCTGTTCCGATGGCAGCAAGCTTTTCCTGTCATGTTAGTGTTGACACAAAAATGTCATGTTGATTTGATTCTTGTGGCCTTGGCATCTTCTCCCTTGTCAAGGGCTCGGCCACCCACGACAACATACTGGTTAAGTAAGCCTCGGCTTGCAAGGAAAGACAACCCAACCGTTTGCTTACTTAATTTTGTTGTTAGTCATCCATCAACCCAGTAGCTCATGGGGCAGGCTCCCTGCTGAAGAATCGGTAGCTTGTTCTTTGCTTGTCCTTGTCCAGGAACACCAGGTGTAGGAGTAGGCCTTGCAAGACACCAACATCAATGAAAGGAAATTCATACCTTAAAACTACACCCACTTACTGTATCCAAGTCAACTGATACATACAATTTGCAGCCAATGTTCTCTTGGTTCAAAGGATCATTCTCTGCACTGAAGATGTCCGCAGCATCCTGCAATTAATATAAGATACCGACAAAGACTCCATCATACGTAGTTAAAAAGAAACCTACTGGGCTAAAGGAAGACCCTCCAATGTTTGGGACATGATGTATTACATGTTAACTACGCCCTTGGACAGGCAGTTTGGACGAAGCTTTGTGGTCCTCAAGCACCACTTCGGTCGAAGCCCGAGATGTGGTCCTGTTCACATCCTTGTGTTGGAAGGACTCAAAGGTTGCTAACCTGAACTCCTCAGCCCCATGAACCTCATTGGTTCGAACTTTCTTGTTCGCACGGGCCCATGCAACCGCATTCTTCACCATTGTCCTGAACAGCACATGTAATGTGAACATATTATATGTTAAACAGATTTTGATGATTTGGTTGACAATCCAATTCCCCTGCTATAATGTGCCAGGAGATATTTTTTTTTTGAGTGCAACTCATTAGCTTATATGATATCGTATGTCAGGGAATGGGATATATAGTTAGAAAACTGAGTTTCTTACGCATTCCAACCTGGAAGCTCCGCTAGGGATCCTTCCGTGTGCCAACCACCTTCTTGGTTATTGGCTGCTTCTTGAACACTTTCACGTTCTAGGCAAAGATTGACAGCTTCCATTGTGTTGTGCTGAAGTAATAACTTCCGAAGCTCCTTTCCTGGGGCGAAATAAATGGGACCAACCAAGTTGCAAAACTGTTGGACATGCCATGTGCTTAATCATTTGATCATTCTAATTGATGGGTTTCCAATCCAATATCAATGTTTCTCTAAATGAGCGATGCTCGAATATATTATACATGTATAAGTTATATAAGTATTCGAGCATCGCTCATTGTGAGAAATACCCATATCGATAAGATTATATAGCAAAAGGAGCTCCCGGCTTCTGTTCCCCACATCTTTGTTACCTCCGGATTCGCTTTGACTTTCTTCTTCTCTGATGCATCAATCCAACGCTTCATCCTTAGGCTAGTTCCCTCAAGCCCAGTGCACGTGACCCCACCATCACAAGAATACATCAGGTTTTGTAGTCAAGTTTAACTGGGTACATCTCCCCCAAAATCAACATTATGGTGGTATAAACAATTCCCAAATGAGTGGTTCGCTTTATTGTTGTTTTACCCACATTACTGAATATCATAGATTTCGAAATATCAGCCTCCGGAATGGGATGAATAAAAGCAGGCCAACACAACAAAATATAATTTGAAACTAGCATCTTCCAGTAAGTCCCGTCCTCGTACATGGTGAGTTCTTTGGTAGGTGCTACCCGAGTCCCTGCACCCCCTGTCGCCTTGTTGGACAACCCTGACCCTGACCCTGGTGTGCCCTCGGTGTGAGAAGGTGTATGTTCCCCTGCCTCTGTGCCATTCGTCTCACTGCTCACCTGTGTTTGTTCTGGTTCCGTGCTTGCCACGACTGGCACCTGCGTATTCTCTGCCATGGGCGGTTTGCCCTTGATGACCCGAAGGGGAAAAGACTCTGGGGTGGGGTCTGGTGAAACTGTGCCACATCCATTGAAGATGAAAATTTCATCCTTGGGCCCTGAAAGCCAATGATTGTCGAAGTCATCATGGTTTTTGCACCAGCTGTCCAAAACATACGTCCATCCCGGGTTAAAGTCAATTGTGAAGACAGGATCTGGGATCAAAGGAGTAAAGGGGGTGTCCGGAAGCCGGTCATGCATCCACTCAGCACTGAGGGAACGGGCCACATGCTTGGGTGACGGGGTCTTCAGGCTTGCACCACTTTCCCCAAGGTGGACTTGCAGGGAATCGGTTGAAGGATGGGTGTCATCCAACCTCAAAGTTTTTGAACGGAGTAGGTCTGGTTGGTTCACATCACCAACCGAGGCTAGAGCAAACCCTGGACAAAACCTTCCAGCTGCGCGTGGCTCCACAGAAGTGCTGCCTGTGGCAGGGGTCCAACAAAATGCAAAATAAGGTTTGCATGGACTGGACATTTGACATGTTTAGGTTCCTTTTTTGTTGAACACTTAGTTTGTTTCAAAAAAGGGTCTGCTACCCCTATATAAATCCACCGGCATAGGTACGTATAAACTCATACCCATTATTGTAGGTGTTGGATATTTGATAGATATATTATATACATAGAATATACCCCATGCTCAGACATACCCATTAGGTGTTTGATGATGCATCCCCAAACATCTCATAGAGTCACAGAGCTACCCCAATCACCTTCAGTGGTGGTAGGATCCATCCCATCAGTTCCAGCAATCTGACGCTGAAGTGACGCAATGGCCTTTTGAGTCGCCTGGGCATCAGGAAGAGGAACCCCTCTATCCATTGGATGATACTGATCAAAAGAAATTTCATAATTTGAAGCCTCGGAACCTCCAGTTGAGCTTCGATAATCTTCGGGTCAAGCATTTCATCATTCATGTTGGCAGTTACAAGAGAAACCCCTTGGTCAAAGGTTGCACAGGTTCTCATACTTCCCGCAAGTGGAGCCAAATGCTATGGCAATGCTAGCATTCAAAAAGACATCAGATGGAAGTGCATGCAGCTGAAATGGAATTACAGTTTGTTTTAACCAAAACGGACCGTACGAAGCTAAAAGTAAAAACACGACAAGGCAGAAATCAGGATTTGCGCCTTTTTGATGGTTTTTGCGCCTTTTTGCTGGGTTTTTGCGCCTCGTTTGCGGTGTAGTTTGTTCCCTGAAAATGCAGTTTGTTCCCTGAAAATGCAATTATAGTCCAAAATATTTTTGCCTCGTCGTGTTGAGATCTAATTTGCAAAATGGCTCATGGGTATTTCTTGAATATACTGATATTTTTTGGGGGACCATAGGTTTACCGGGTTTGTCTCACATGAGCCCTTTTGCAGTAAGTTCTGCATCTAGTTGGGCCATTGCTTCATGCCAAGTATCTGGCACTGAGACCCCTTGACGTAAGTATTTGTAGACTGATACCAGGTCAGCATCAGCCCACGCATCTCTCAAATCCAAATTTTGGAAAATCTGCACATCAGTTGATTTGGGATCTAGTGAAACTTTCTGGCGCATAGTTGCTGAAGGCCTGTGTTGGGCAGCGGCCTCCACCAAATTGAGTCCAAATTCCTTCGTGTAGGCCCTTAGCTACAAAATCAAATTAATGGGACAGTCCAAATTAAGGTTAACACCAACCATCCACACCAAGCCCAGCACCCCGAACTCTTCAGTTGATCCGTTCCTTGAAATCGGAGGTGCCCACTGGCATCGTAGTATCGGCCTCAACAGAACCGGCTGAAAGGGGAGACTGAGGGAGCATGAGGAATCACCCATCAACTTAGGAACCAGCGAGTTGTTGCAATGGTGGTGATGGCATCCTTTTCAGATTTGACCAATGTCCCCTTGTCCTAAGTACAAAGACATGGATCGATATTACTACATTATATAGGGAAAGGTTCACCTGAGTTCGGGGCTAGCAAAGACGCAACATGGAAGTCGTTGCACCATATACTTGTTCTCTTTGGACAAGCACATCCATGTAACCCCATCCAGAAATCATTTCGAAAAACCTTGGGCATTCCAACAAGGGATCAGGTATAATCACAAGCACCACAAGCGCATTTCATATTTTCACTTTGGCTAGCTCAGAAAATTGACCAGATCAGATCTATAAATATTATCCCTTTTGAATAGTTAATGGTTCATGGGGTCAATCTTCTGAAGCCATCCAAAGTGACAAATAGTTCTGTCGTAATTTGCATAGATTTAGTTGGGCCCAGCAACATAAGAAACTTCGTTGGTGAACCAGCTGAGTCGGGGATGAAGAGGTAAGACATCAGCCGAGCCCAGAGGTTGCTCCAATAGCCATACACAGAAGTGAAGTTCAGCTAGAAGAATAAGCAGAACACACCTACATCAGAACCAGGGGAAAATTGGAAAATAATATAATATATATATATATGTCCATAAACTGCACTAAATGATTTTGAAATAAGTGCCGGCCTGGAAATGAGCCGGTTGGCATCCTGAACAAATTGGAAGCAGCAACCCATCGGATTAATTTGCGTTCTCATAGTTGTTCCACGACATACTCGGGACCAAGATCCGCATGGTGGCGCAAGCAAAAGCATTGCACCCTGTCCTGCCAACAGTTTTGATTGAAGCCTACAGCCACCCAAACTGAAACTGAAACTGTCCTAGGCCCATGCATAACCATATGGCTAGCCTAAGAAGACACACAAATTTATGGAAGACACCACCTTCAGAATGGAAAAGAATACCAAACACACAATACCACATAATATAAGTAATAGGACTATATATGGGAAGATTGAGGCAGCGGCGCAAAACCACCATTCTCCAGGATGTTCATAGTCTTGCCGCAGGTCAGCATGTCATATGAAGCAACACGTAGGCCACACTCTTTGAATGCAGCACTGACTTGTCCACATCCACTAAACAGCTCTACCAGGTTCCACCCAGGCAGGTCAGGTTTGGACCAAAGTATCAATAGCACCTAAGAGGTATCAAGCCATTAGGGGAGGATGCCATCAGCTGAAGACCCAAACCAAAGCTATACAGATTGACAGTGGTTGAGGAGCCAGCTATGGCTATGAACACCTTAGCCAACATAGCACACAACCACAAGTCCCATTTATGAATGTATACGTACTTAGGATGGGACTTTTGGAGCTTGCAGCTGCGCCAATCGAACCACAAAGGAATCTTTTGTGTTGACAGGCATTGGATTGTCACCCCGGACTCCCTAGAAGGCTGCAGACTTCCAGCCAAAAGGCTCTAAAGATCACAAAGGATTAAGTGAGCAGGTTTGCAGGCCACAAAGTATCAGCTCACCCAGGCGTCCAACATGGCCATGGCAAAGTAACCATGTCAGCCTGACACCCCGAGGCCAGCCGAGAAGCCCATCGCTCAGGCATCAAACCTGCTACAATCTTGTACGGGCCCCTGGCCCGGAATCTGGATGCAAAGTGTGGTATCAACATTTAAATTTTGTGGGCATTTATGAGATTCAAAATGAATAGGTTCCGAATGTCGAACTGTGGGGATTGAATGCGCACTCAAATTATTTGTTTTTTCCGGCACATCGACACAGGTAGCTCCCAGCAAGATCTCAGATGCAAAAGATCTTGTTATGACCCTATTAAGTAAAATTATACGGCAACAACTGCCCTTCTTCGGAGCAGTTAGTGCAGCTGCTGGAGTATTCACCAGCAGCAACCCCAAAAGATCACCAGGCTCTTCACGTTGTGTTTTTGTAGGCCTGAGACAGGCTGAAAGTAGTTTGTGAGAAGGGTGCATGATGGGCACCTCAACACCTCAGCATTTCAGATGGGTTTCTGACATGTTTGGGAAATTGGTTTTCCAGTATGTTTATTGCCGTATAGTACATTATGTCATATATAGCTGACCCTCATTATGTATATATATATATATATGCCATGTGTTGAGTTTGGGCAGGCTCTGGATGCACATGAGTTTATCTTTAAGTTCAGAGTCATATAGATAATACCTTCAACCTTCTACCTTCTACCTCCCACCTCTTCCATCCAACCAAACCACCCTTGCCTCAGAAGCCAAAGCTTTGGCTTCTTCATCCGTCTTTCCTTCTTTCATGGCTTTATTGCGAACCTTTGAGTAAGCACAGCACTTTCGGCTCCTCAACTTTCTGGCTTCCTCCTTCTCTTCATCTGTTTGGGCTTTCTTCCTTTTGGAGCGCGGTGCTCGGAGTTCTGCTGCTTCTGCAGGTGACATGTCATCCTGAGGTGGGTGCGAAGTCTCAACTTCGCCATCTTCGCCATTTGCCTTGCTGTCACGCATGCCCCATTTGTCCATGAACTCCCTGACCCGATCAGGGTGGGAATCTAGCGGAAGGGATGGCCCAGGGAGAACCATCTTTGCCGAAGAGGCACTGGAAGTTGCAACTGCACGGGCCTTTGAAGCCGAAGTCTTTCTCTTCCGAGAAACTCCTTCATCATCATCATCATCATCATCATCATTTGCTGCCTTTGCTCCTCTGGCTTTCCTTACCTTCTTCTTGGCACTCACTGTAGGAATTGTATCATCCTCTTCAGCCTCCTGTTCCTCCTGCTCTTCTCTTTCTGCTTCGCGTTTCTCCTTCTTTTTTGCCCCTTTTGGCTTCCTGGGAGCTTGGACATTGGGATTGACAAACCTGGGCTCCTCTTCCCAACAAGGTGGCCTCACCATGATCATTCCCCCCTCTGTCTTTTCATCTTTCTTCATTGAATCCTCATCCTCCTCACTTTCTGCCATCATCTTTCTTTTTCCGTCATGTTCCCGTCTCATCTTCCCATCTTTCTCTTCTACTGCCTGCTGCTGCTTCTTCTGCCTCATCATCTCCTCTCCTTCTGCAGCCTCCTTCTGCATCATCTCCTCTCGCTCTGCTGCCTCCTTCTGCCTCATCATCTCCTCTCGTTCTGCAGCCTTCTGCATCTTCTTTTCCTCTCGTTTTGCAGCATGCTTGTGCTTGATCTTCTCCTTTCGTTCTGCAGCCTTATTCTGCCTCATCTCCTCTCGTTCTGCTGCCTCGTTCTGCCTCATCATCTCCTCTCTTTCTGCAGCCTCCTTCTGCCTCATCTCCTCTCGTTCTGCAGCCTCCTTCTGCATCATCTCCTCTTGTTCTGCTGCCTCCTTCTGCTTCATCATTTCCTCTCGTTCTGCTGCCTCCTTCTGCCTCATCTCTTGTTCTGCAGCCTCCTTCTGCCACATCCTCATCTTCTCCTCTCGTTCTGCTGCCTCCTTCTGCCTCATCATCTCCTTTCGTTCTGCAGCCTCCTTCTGCCACATCCTCATCATCTCCTCTCGTTCTGCAGCCTCCATCTGCCTCATCTCCTCTCGTTCTGCAGCCTCCTTCTGCCTCATCTCCTCTCGTTCTGCAGCCTCCTTCTGCCTCATCCTCATCATCTCCTCTCGTTCTGCAGCCTCCATCTGCCTCATCATCTCCTCTCGTTCTGCTGCCTCCTTCTGCCTCATCTCTTGTTCTGCAGCCTCCTTCTGCCACATCCTCATCTTCTCCTCTCGTTCTGCAGCCTCCTTCTGCCACATCCTTATCTTCTCCTCTCGTTCTGCTGCCTCCTTCTGCCTCATCATCTCCTCTCGTTCTGCAGCCTCCTTCTGCATCATCTCCTCTCGCTCTGCTGCCTCCTTCTGCTTCATCATCTCCTCTCGTTCTGCAGCCTCCTTCTGCCACATCCTCATCTTCTCCTCTCGCTCTGCTGCCTCCTTCTGCTTCATCTTCTCTTCTCGCTCTGCAGCCTCATTCTGCATCTCTGCGGCTTTCTTCCTTCTCTGCAATTCTTCAAGCAAATTTTTCTGTTTCACCAACTCTTCAAAGGTTCTTTCCAATTCCTGCCTCTTACACCTTTCTGCTTGTTTCTCTGTCGCCTCCTTTTTCATCCATTCATCCCATCGATCCTTTTCTTCCTTTTGCCTGATCTCCTCCAATTTCTTGGCAGGTTCCCTTTGCACAGCCTTGTCTGCAGGCTCCTTGTTCACCTCATCTGGTCTTTCTGCAGCCTTCTGCTTCTTCGTCATCTGCTCTTGTTCTGCTGCCTCCTTTTTTTTGCTCTCTTGCATTCTCTCTGCAGCCTCCTTTTGGCGTCTCAACTCCTCAAGTGTTCTTTCTGCGAGATGCTTCTTCCTCAACAGCTCTTCAACTTCAATCTGATCAGCATCCTTTCGCTTCAACCCTTCCAGTCTTTCTGCATCCTCCTGCTCTTTTTCCAACTTCCCTGCGCATTTTCCCTCCTGGCAGAGACCCACATGAAAATGCCAGATCCTAAACGATTCAAAGAGGTAGAAATCTTAAGGGCCACTAGTTCATGGAAGATATTTGGCACATGAAAAAATAATGCTAGAGTGTGCAAATGGTGGAGCTCCTTGTTTGGGACTCTGGGCTCTTCAGCTTCAACTTCGGGAACCTGACCCAAACAAGGTGATCGTGTCCACATTGATCCAGGGGAAGCCGTGGGGGTCCATTGGCCCTCAAGCTCTTGCACTGATACCTGAACAAGTTGAATGATGTAACAGTAGCTAATGTTTAACTGAATAAACTAACCAGCAAACAAAAGGAAAACATTCCAGATGCAATGCAACTGCAAGATGTCTATGCATAATTCCAAAACTTGGATTGTGTTAACCTGCCTTGACATTCTCCAATTCCATATCATATGGAGTAGGAAGTTCAGACTCCAAGGGCAAAGTGTCCACGTTGTCTGGGTGAAGACCCGAAAAGGGAACCTCCTTAAAAGCAGGCGGTTGGGATTTCAGCCGATGAAGCTCCTGGAGCTTCTTGAGCTGAACCAACTGGCACTGCAATTCCGTAAGCTGCTGGATCTGTTCCCATTTCTGTTTCTCCTTGGCACCACATTGGCGGTGCGTTTGTTCTTTGATTTGTTCTTTGAATTCAGGGCCAACAAAATTAGGCTGGTAAGCTCTTCCCTTATATATACAACATATAGTACAACATATATATATACATGTATATAATATGTATGAAATTAATGAATATATATTGATTTTCCTTCAAGTTTATTATTGTACAAGTGGTGACTTCAAAAAACACCAACCTGATACATCATCAGTAAAGGGACACTTCGATGTCCATCCGGATTCATTGGCGTGGTTTCTGCAGGCTTGATTCCTGCCAAGATAGGGTGCGAAGGTGTACATATAAGTGATCCAACAATAAATGCAACCTTTGAATATTGGCATATCAAAATTGGGGCACCCCAAAAGATGAACATATTGTTGTGGTCCCTATGCGGTCCCTTAACCCATAATATCCCATAATCATATCACCCATATAAAACATAATTTTCAGTAATACAGGGGCCCTCATAGTGGTTACAGTAGTTGCTTGTGGGAAAATTTGATTTACTACATCCTAGGTCCCAGGTCCATCCCCCCACCTTTGGGCGGCGGGGTGACTAGCTCATCCTCCAAGGCCGAGCCAGCTGAAGGAACCTTGCACTTGTCCACTGTGACGGGGCACCCAGTCACCAGTGCAGGGGCGTGATGGCTTTCCAATCCACCTAGCGGTTGCTGTGCCAACACAAGTGGACAGGGCTAAAGATTGGTGGATGGTTTGTTTTTGAATATGTCTGGACCACCTGAAAACCAATAAAATTTGACCTTTTGGGTCAGTGACCCTAAACGACCTTTTATTGTGCAAAACGACCCAACATGTGATCATGATCAACTTAAGTTTTCTGATGAATTAATATGGGGTCTCCTTCCCAATATTAAGTTTTGATGTTTTAAATCACCAAACCCTTGACCAGTAGCTGGCCTCCTACATCCACTTCCTCATCATAAGCATCACTTTCAAACTCACTTTCCGATTCTTCATCCTCAAAGGTAGATTCTTCTGACTGGTCAAAACTTTGTTTGTGTTCCGGTTCTGGCCATGTAACACCAGCAGCCGCACAAAGAGCCCGAACATCCTGGTCCTTCGGACGGTAAGGACGGCCACAAATCCTGTTGACGTTTGACAGGCATCGTCGTAGAACCCATCCTTGCATCTCAATGGTGCTGCCTGAGCTAGGAATTAAATGGAGAAAATGTCAGAAAACATCCACCTTCACTTGACATGTTACCTTCAAATGCAAAAGACTGCATACCAGAAAAATAGTAATTATGTTTTGACTATGTTTTGTCAGTGATCATTTTTAGTTTTATATAAACGATAAAGTGCAAAGTAACGACGGGCTTACATGTAGACAAGTTGCTTGGGCAAGGAATTTCCATGTAGCGATAGAGCGCTTCTAGGTGGGTCTGGCATGTGGGGACAGAGACCCTGGTACCCAAGTACTTGATGGCCAGCTCGATCAAATATCTATTGGACTTCAAGGTGTCCCGGGTGACCTGCTTGCCAAAGACATTGACCTCATTGAGAAAATCGATAGAATGATATGTGAACATTTTAATGGGCCATGTATCAAGCCTTGAACATACCCAGATTTTTTCACTAAGAATTTGCAGTACCTACATTCTTGCAGTGGTGGCAGTTGAAGCCTTTCACGCTGAGGCCCAAGAAGTTCAAGTCTGATGGGGCCGAGAAACCGCTCGGAGTTTGACAGCATTTCGGCGAATGCTAGCAACATCTTCCCATGCCACAGCAAGGGCAGAGGCTGACAGGTTAGCCATCACGGGAAAGACCAAACAGTAAATTACAATGATCAATCAAATATATACTGAACATATTCATTATATAAATTGCACTTCATTCCATACCTTTTTGAGCCTGAGGGATGCTGGAGAACTCACAGCAGTGCTGGCTATAGCAGGGTGTCTCCAACCACAATTCCAAAGAGCAAGTGATGCAAAAAGTGAGCCGCAGAAAATCAGGCCTGGAAATCTTTGGGCTCAGCACACCACATTGAGCCAGATGAGCTTTGAGTGATGATATATCACCTTACCCTATGTTTGGACCATTTTGGGTCGTTTTGCCTTTTTGGGTCGTTTTGCACAATAAAAGGTCGTTTAGGGTCACTGACCCAAAAGGTCAAATTTTATTGGTTTTCAGGTGGTCCAGGATTGTTTATTTTTTCCTTTTTATTTTTCCATCTATTGGGAATATTTGACTTTCATATTTTTCAGGAATATTTGACTTTCATATTTTTCAGAGGGGTAGGTCAACCGCCAACCTGTTTTTTATTGTCAAATCTCCCCAATGCCTATTCGAACATCCAAGAATTTGCCAGGGTGATCTGACCCAAAACAGCATCCCATCGTCCCATAATCCAAAAACATACACCAACTTCATGCGGAATAGATGTATATACCCCGTAAGAATCCATAAATGTGGATCTCGCAATTGTTCTTCACCTGCAAGGTGGGTCCCCCTGGTAAGTTGGTTTAAATGTTGGTTTATAACTACAGTCACCGACAGAATTATGGAAAAAAAAAACGTTTCAATTTACAGGCGCCGCCTGTCTATGATGGAAAAGTTACGAACCTTGTTTTTTCCATAATTAATGTTTCCATATGTTTTTTTTCCATAATTCTGTCGGTGACAGTATGTCCATCGATTCGCAATTTGAATGCATTTTAAGGGGGAATATTGAATTATAGAAAATTTGTGTCTAAAGATCTGGTATATGCCCCTAAGTCTTCCATTGATATACATAATATCATGTGA
>Ga0126342_10004760_pt1 | contig 23352 bp, 17 predicted proteins | sample Cyp1metagenome_FD_92528 | JGI IMG/M metagenome (GOLD analysis project Ga0126342, IMG submission 92528) | Coral microbial communities from Lord Howe Island, Old Settlement Bay, Australia - Cyphastrea 1 metagenome | ecosystem: Host-associated > Invertebrates > Cnidaria > Coral ...
AAGTAGTAGAAGTAGTAGAAGTAGTAGAAGTAGTAGAAGTAGTAGAAGTAGTAGAAGTAGTAGAAGTAGTAGAAGTAGTAGAAGTAGTAGAAGTAGTAGTAGTAGAAGTAGTAGAAGTAGTAGTAGTAGTAGTAGTAGTACTAGTACTAGTACTAGTACTACTAGTACTAGTAACTATGAGAGAGGTACAAGCGAGAAAAAAACGGAGGTACAAGCGAGAAAATTTTGGAGGCACAAGCGATGCGGCGACCCTCAGGATAGATATGGTTCCAGAAAAGTTTGCAGCATGTTGCTTACCCGAAGCAGGACTAACCACAAGAAATCCATTCTAGAAGTTTCCATGTGGAAGTGGGGCTTGAGCAACATGGACCATGGGCTTCAAAGCCCCAGTGCACGTTGAGCATTTACTTAAAGCAAATAAGCAAACTAAGCACTGATTTCTTCTGGGAAGGTAAATCACATTGCACTGGGCCCTTGGAAATTTAGGAACCGAGAAACATCTTCGAACGCTTTTCAAATAATCTCTGCAGCTGAAACTGAGACTGGAGCCAAGCCAACCACCAACATGCTCGTCTGCGCGCTTTCCCCGCACATGACGTTTGGGTACCTAGGGACTGGGAGGATTGGGTTCGGCTGACGCCTGGTTCCACTAAAGCAAAGCCAGCTGTGTCCTCACTTTCCGGCAGCGCCTGTCTTGTGTTTAGTTTCCTATGTTTCAAGGGAAGCATTGGTGTACAGTACCCCGCTATACCATGGTGAGCCGTGAAGCTATGATGACTCAAACGCGCATAGAAACCTTGAGAATAAAGGACTCGGTGACCCAGCACACCATCCTGCTCATGTTTTTTCCAATATCAGACTTCCAAAACCAACAGAAAACCTCCAAACATATCCAGACCTGTCCGACTGACAAATCCGATTGAACTCTGAAAAAGCTCACTCCGCTAGAGGCTTTAATGCCACGTGTTACTATGTCCCATTCATGTAACGTAAACTCAGGGGCGCCAGAAACCTTTGAATTTTCTCGAAAATCTCACCTGAATGTAAGCTTGGCGATGCTAGCATCCTCCGTTGAACTCATGCCATTCATACTCCTATTGCGCCAAAAATCGCTGATGAGCTGTTGCTGTCATGTGAAACTGCTGAGGTAAGCTGCTGTAAGCGAGAACAATGCTGCTGAGATGCTTCAACAAACTCCTCATGCCGTTCGGGTGGCTATAGCACATCCTCATGGTGGCAGAGTATAGATTGGAATTGCGCTTGTTGAAGCAAAGAAACACAGAATTGGCAAGCCCAGGCGGTCAGTTAAAAATTACAAGGTATACCGAGCAACGGCAAAAACCCGGTTGCAAAACTTTCATGCTGACCACTTTCGCAATCGCTTTCCACATTCTTTAGCGCTGCGGGTCGTCACTCTTGCAAGGCACCGCGGAACAAAACCTTCGCGGGACTTTCTCAACAGGACCAGTTGTGAAAACTTCAAACCTTTCAGTGCCTTTGACTGATCACTTCAGCACTTTCGCGACGGTCGCTACACTGATCACTTTCGCGCTTTCGCGCACCTTGAAAATGTCTGCGACTCCTGCGACGATGCGTGCGGGAAAAATAAATCCAAAGAAGGCGCTCTAAAGTCACTTGTCAAGCCGCTTTCGGGGCTTGATCGCAAGCCAAGGTAGACTTTGAAAGGTCCATCTTGTTTCTGCTGCAGTCAAGAATCAGAGGTTGCAGGGCCACAGCACTGACCGTGCTAAAAGCCACCTCAGGCATTCTTCTATTCCAGGGGGAAAAAAGTTAGACTTTAACCGCTGGGACACCACTACAATTTTGAAACCATCTGTTCGTTGTGCTGCTAGTGCCAACTCGGAAACCCTCTCTCATTCTCTTGCTTAGAAACACCTTCACCAAAAATGGGAACCGGACAATGGAACTTCTCGCCCTGGTGGGTACCCCCCAAGAAGACAAGAATCAGCAATGCGAAGCGCGTGCCGTCCAAGCTATTTTACTCAGTATATAATCTGCACATCTCTCTCAAAAACTGGTTAGTGCGATCAGCACGGGCAAGCACAACCTTTTTCAACACGCTACACTACAAGTACTATACAATACTACAATACGTCTTGAGCAGCTCGAAGCTACGGCATGTATGTACAAGTCGAGTCGGCTGACTTCCCAGTGATTACGTTTGTAATCAGGTACTGAGCCTGCACTCGCTACCTGCACTACTCCCTAGGCTCGTAGCACTTGGGAGTTTCTACATCGCCGCGGAGATCCTACTACACTGGACTTTACCAGTGTCGATGTATCTCCACTTCGACTGGTCCTTGCCAGGAAATGTCTGAGCATCCCTCAAGGCTCGCAACTCTTGAGGTGGCTTTGTCATCTGTCTCATCGCGACAAAGCTATTGACTCATTGGTCAGCGCGTGGTGGATTTCAATCCAGCCATTGGCGACTGACTCGAGCGCTGATCGGTCCACACTCCCTTTTGTAAGCCCATCAGCAAGCATTGAGCGTGTATCGGTCCACCATAAACCTTTAAGCACCCCGGCCTGCACCAGCTGTCTTACCCACCTGACGTGCACAAGAAGCGATGGCTCTGCTGGGATCTTGAGCACAGGCGCTGTCACGGCTGCTGTCACTGACTCGGCGTCCAGTACTGCATGCAGCTGGATTGGAGAAGATTGAGATCCTTCCAGGATACTCTTAGCCTGTCCATCAGTCATTGGGCCGTGCTTCAACTCGTGCAGTGCCAACCTTGTCAGCACTCCACTGTCTATACTACTGTCAGTGGCGGCAAACAGCTCACTAGAGAATGTGGATCGCGTCACATGCCTTTGCGATTTCGAGACAAATTCCAGTACATGGCATGGTGCACTGCTGGGCGACTTTAAATCGTCTGCTGCCATGCGCAGTGCCACCAGTCCTCGGACACTCAGTCCATCCTCAGATCTGGCTTTGAATCCTGAGTCACTGAACTGGACCAAACTGTTTGGATATTTAGTCATTTTGCGATAGCGAAGTCCCCAAGGATTCTTCTGCATCCATCGCAAGAGCAGATTCAGCCTTCGTACATGGATAGGCTTCGGCTTCTGGCACTCTCTCTGCAATGCGGTCATGTAGACTGCAACATCAATTCTGGTCAGTAGGGCGTACGCTACTGTCATCAGGAGACTCAAGAACTGTCGCTGCAGGTGCTCAGGCAATGGCTGATCAGTTTTGGAAAGAGCTTCAGGTACTTGCATTTCTTTGATGGCTTTAATGAACTTGATCTGATCAAGGACAATATCTTCTTTTTGCGTGTGCCTGACTCTACAGAAGGTGAAGTTGTACCATTCGATATCCAACTTCCCAAATGCCTTGGACACATGTGCGACAAACTTGTCAATGAGGTCTTTTGGACCGCAAATCTTCAAGTCGTCGACATGCTTGATTACAGCGAGGCGTAATTCCTTGTTTTCGTCAAACAACAATTCAAATTCTGAATCCAAAAATGAACTACGTAGGCCAAAAGCGGATGTGACTTTTCCCAGTTGCATGGAGAAGCAACGTGGGGCATCTCGGCATCCTGTGCCAGGCTTTAGGCAGTGCAGTACTTCTTGGCGCGGATCGAATCCTTCGAATCCACGAATTTGCTGCAGACAAGATACGCCCTGAGCTGTCAGTGTGAAACTGACGTCCCTCAGTGGCTTTCCAGTCGATTCTGCCAACTCCCTATACGATATACCTTGCAGGAATGCCTTTGGTATCTCAGTGGATGCGATGACCCAATCTCGCAATACCGTCTGGGACACGAGTAAACGCTGCGACAGCCTGCTGGCTGTAGCGCTGTGATTTGTGTCATCATCGCACTCAGATTCCTTGAATCCTCTGAGGCACAGCCGGGCACGGATGATGCGCTTTCCTCCCTTTTCCTTCCACTTTAAGACCCAACGCGTGTCGATGATACAGTTGGTCTGGCACTTTGGGATGCGCTTGAAACACTTAAAGCCATTCCAGGTCTGGAGTTCATCCAACATGGCTTGCATCACCTGTTCTCCGTGCTCCCGGATTTCTTGATCGGTCAGCAGATCATCACTGCGATCAATCACAACCTTTCGGGTGTGTGCCTCATAGAATCGCATTTCCACGTGCTCATCACTGTTTGGCAAGCGATTTAAACCCTCAAACAGCTTGCACTCAGGATAGTAGGCTTCCAAAGCCACGTACACTCATGTCCATGTGACAGATGTTCACGTGCTTCACTCTGGCTGATGAAGCTTTCAACATTGGTCACGAATGAGATATCGGACCAAGTTGGGATATCTGCACTCTGTAATGCTGTCATGTCTTGAAGCCAGTTGGGACCATTCGGTCCTTCAGTGGTCAGAAGCGCTGGCGGAACAGCGTCAACATGTTCGGTAGTGATGGCTGTATAGGCCTCTGCTAACTCGGCTGCGTCCGGATGGTTTGTGGGAATTCCAAATGCTTCTTCCAGTTCACTCCATGTCACCATGGTGTCTTCCTGGCTTTCCTCTGCGATGGTGCTCAACGGACCTCCTACACTGAGTCCGTCATGTGAGCTTGGACCAGTGGCCTGGTTTGAGGCTGAGGCTCTGTCGCTCTCAGAGACATTGTCCTGCATTGTATTCTGAAAGTCATCTTCTGCGTTCACCATCAGGAATTGCACAAAACGTGTTTGGGGCCAAGATTGGCCTGCAAGTCCAACGAATGACACCCTGGTTTCATCACTGCAGTTGAACTCCAGTGACTTTGTATTGGACGCCATCCAGAAGATCAGCGTGCTGGCTGTGTATTCCTTCTTCTCTGGTAAGGTTCGAACACCTACACCCATATGAACAGCAGCAAGGTTCTGCAATTGGAACACACGCTCAGCTACAACTACTGCAGCTTGATACACCATATTGTGGACATCAGTCGATTTGGCCAATCGCCATCCACTTTGGACGTTGTAAACATTTCCCAACATGAGAACGGTGCCAACCTTGAGACCGTCCACAAACTCTTGCAACACTTGTTGGGCTTGGCCAGCCGGGCTTGACAACGGCGCTTGCATATCAGCCATGAATGCAAGGCATCTTCGCACATCTTGGATTCGGCAAGTGAGTACATTATCGCTTCGGGTGCGAATTCCAATACGACCATGTTCAAGACGGCTGAGGTCGCAGATTGTGGCTGGTCCACGCCATCCCGTTGCATCCTTCGACAGTGGTGGTCGAAAGTACTCCACTTGTTCTCCAAGTTTGTATTCAAATTCCTCGGCAGCCGGTTTGGTTGTTGTATGGCTTGCTCTCTTCAATCGGTCCTGGGCGCTTGCCCCTGCAATGCATTGAACTGCGATCTCGCGCAACCGGCATATGTTGCTTCGGCAAGAACTCTGCTGAGAGGAACCGCTATTCCTTCCTCAGACAGCTGGGATGATATCTTGTGGATAGTGTCTCGCAACACCTGAGTTCTTCGATCACAGATTCTCACATGCTGGCCGGGTGCGGATGTTCTCTTGGTGATTCCTTTCCGCTCGAAGTATTGGGTTGCTGCTGGGTCGTCAAGACCTGTCTCTCCGTCAAAGATCAACACTTGCATTGGTCCAAAAATGGACACCCATTGGTCGAGACCATTCATTCAGGATAGCCTCAGTTGTGCGGTTCGGCAACACGCACGTGAAACTCCAACGTGTGCCACGGTCAACCAAGTGGAGAACGGTATGGATTGACCCGTGAGTGATGAAGATCAGATCTCCTTCCACTTCCAGGTTAAATCCTGTCACCACTCGGTTCACCGCGACATTGTCACTGCTTGGCCTCTGCCAGAGTCAACAGACTCGGCATGTGTCTACCACCTCTGGAACGATGTCCAGCACATTTTGTGGTATGCCTGCTATCTTTAAAAGTTGGATCATGCGGTTACTGCTTGCATGCCACCACCGCAAGTGAAGCTTCCGGAGGATCCTACGTTGTCCTGCTTCATCGGAGAGGCGCAACCCTCGCAGGCTTGCTGAGATGTCAAAGGAAGTCCGCCAATCTGATGGATCGGGTGTCTGGACTTCTCCTTCTCGATATGTCCGTCGGACTCGCGCAACCACGTCCGGTCCGCGTCCTTGCCTGTCAGCAGGTACTCTCTCTCCGGCAGCACCATCGGCGTGAACCATTTGGAGATCACCGGCTGCGGCCTCATCAGTTGGGGCGCCCGCAGCAATTTCATTGGCGGGATGTGCGCCGCTGGGCTCGCCAGGCTCGGCAGGACTGGCGGCGCCTTCTGCTTCTAGGCGGCTCTCAGCTTCCTGCTCATCAGCATCGCCCATACCCCTAGCCCGAAGGCTGGAGGTCGTCGGCTCTGCGGCCGCTGGCACTTGACTTCTTGGCCTCTTTGGTGCCTTTTTCCGGCCAGTAGTCACAGCATGGCGGCAGTTTGGACCGTACGTATGAGCTTGGTTGTCGCACGGTCTTTTTGCTGCACAACCTGGACAGTCAAACGTCACCGATGGAACATCAGGATGTTTGCACTCCCCACGCACGCGGGAGTGCGCGGCATCATTCTTTGGCAGTCTCCATCGGCATCCTTTGCACTTTCGCCAAGGCTCTTCTTCTTCTTCTTCTTCATTGGGCTCTGGTGGTGCAGGGTCGTCGCTGCCTGCAGCCACTGAGGGATGTGCAAGGATGGTTTTCGGTTTTGACAAGACTTTCCTTGCCAGCTGCTGGATTCCAAAGGCGATTCGGTCGCACATATCTTTACTCCAGCGCTGCGCTTTGTGGGCTTGACCACCCATCAGCACTGCATGCGGATGATCACCGGTGCACACCAATCCGACGAAAGGTGTCAGGAGGATTTCCGAACTGGCAATTATAGCTCTGTGGCCTTCTTGCACAGCAGTCCATTCACGTATTGTTTCACTCTACACTGATGAAAGATGATACGTTTGGTTTCTGGATGGGATAGTACTTCTGGCCAAGGCGGCTCTTCGAACAGTGTGGAACCCCGTGGTTGTTCTACCAGGAAATGCCGACCTTCACCCCGCTGCAGCAGCGCAACCTTGCCACAGAAGCTGGCTAACGGCGCACTCAGTGCGTAGCTTCGCAACCAGCCATCTGGATTGATTGCTTGGTTGAAACGACCTAGAGGCCCGAAAGGTCCGCAGCGGGGTGCCATGATGACAGCTAGCGGTTTTGCTAGTTTCAGATATTCCAGAACACTGCGCCGGACCTCTTCGTCGGTAAGGTTGGTTCCCGTGAGGCTCGAAGTTGTGCCCACCAGTGAGCTTCCTTCGGACACACATTTGGGTTGTCAGTCCTTCACCTCCACAAAGTTCCACAATTTCAACACCATATGGCCTTGGGGACAAAACTGCGAATGCTTCATGCCAGTCCACAGTCAAAATTAAGTTTGGGTATGTTTCAGCGATCAGGTCACACTCTGATCAATAAAAACCCATGAGTCACGAATGAGGACAGCAGTTTGGATATATCTTCAGTGGAATCTCCTTCGGAGGAGTCGTCACTGAAGTCTTCATCGAACATGGATACATGAGCTTTGTCTTCCAGTGCGGTCATGTCTTCACCACAATCATCAAAATGCTGTTCAACTGTTTTCTTCCTTTTGCGAGGTACGATGCCCTCTTTGGCTCTCTTTTGGGCAGCCAGTCTCTGTTCAGTCGGATAGCCGGTCTGGAGATCATCATCTTGGACCAGTGGCTCATCGCACAGATTGCAAAATGCTTGTGCGGATGTGGCCAAGATTTGGCAGCTCGGACACTGTAAGCTGTGCAAAGGTTGTGTGTAGCTGTTTCAGTTCGCTGTACATTTAAGGAACTCTGACTGGATGTGGTTCCTCGCGCCCAATGTGAGGCGGTACTCACATCGTTGTCCGTGGATTGGTTGGAGGCGTCCAAAGGTGTTGGTGCTGGCACTGCAACATGGGACTCCACAGTTGAGGCTTCTGTTGAGTCGGCTGACTTCCACGGAGTCGCAACTCCATGCGGATCTGAAAAGATGTTCAGTCGCCTCAACTTCGACAGTGTGGCGTTGATGGCCAGTGCAGCACGGGTCACGCCAGTACATGTTCCGCTTCACCAGGGCACCGGCAGGGCGTGCTCTGCCATGTAGACGCACATCGATGTGTCACGGCACTTGGGTTTCCAAGCTGTGTCTTGATTCCAAAAGCACACCAACGGTGGGTGCTCATGTGCAGCCTACAGACATCTACCAATGACGTCACACTTGCAGGGTGCCAAACTTTCGAGTGATGGCTTGAGATCACACATGGGACATCATACCTTTGGCAGGCTGTCACCATGGCTCTCATACGCTGCATGACTTGCGACAGCTTGGGAGCCCCAGCAAGCGTGGAGGGCTTTGCGAGATCTATCCAAACCACATCATGCTTGTCACACTTGATGAATTCTAGCACTGAGTCAAATCCAGGCCGCACAAGCTCAGCAGGGCGAACTCTGCTGACCTTGCAGCCCATTTTCTCGAATGCACATGCATGGGCTTGGAAGTTGCTGACTGACAGCACTTCCGGTTCTTCACCTGGCTCGAATAGTCACTTGGGAGGTGGCTCTCCCTTTGCCTCCCTGAGGTTCCGACGGGCTTTCCGCTTGGCGGTACGAGTGGATCCCGGATTGGCCATGACACTTGCCAGATGTGCTTCAGCGTTGGCAATGGCTCTCTGCTTTGGCTCCGGAGGGCTGTTCTTGGGCTCAGGAGGAGGCATGTGACGCTTCGGCCTCGGTGGTGTTGGTGGTATCCTTTTCGGATGAGACGGCTCAGCTTGTTCAGCAACAGTCACCCTTCGGGCTGGTGGAGGCATCGGCGGATTTGCTTTGACTGCACCACGCTCTCTTGGGATGCTGGCAGCAACAGATCCTCTCACCGTAGCTGGTGCTTTCGGCACTGCTGTACGTGTTGTTGCTGCTGCGGGACGGGCACCGCTGCTGCTGGCGTTCCCCTTACGGCTTTCTGCCGGATATGCGTCTTCACGAGAGCGCAAGATGGCCTTCATCAGTTCTTGCTGGCGTGGTCGTTGCTCTTCTGGTGGCAGAGACACGTACGACTTATCCACCTTCTCTTCTTCGGGGTCGTGCTCCCGATCAGTGTCATATGGCATCGTCTGTCTTGTGACTGTGCTTGCAGCGTCATCCACATGTGGCAGTGATCCTTCAGTGATTGGCATGTCTGGAGGCTCGGCATCCTCCTCGTCACTCGAGTGCCTTCGCTTTCGGTGGCGCTTCTTCTTTTTCCTCTTGGGCGCATCATCGCCTTCTTCTCGAGCCAAGTGGGACTCACTCGGCAAACCCATTCGGTCAGCGACTTCATCGAGTGTGAGAACCTCGAGGTCGCCACTGAAGCGGCTCGCACCAGAGACCTCAACTTGGGGCGCGTTCTCTGGCGGAGGTGGTGTGTCACCGGTTGGCACATGTGCGGATGACGGCACATCCGCAGCTTGGTCATCAGGCGCTTCGGCAGCTGATGCTGGTGCAGATGGTGTCACATCTGCTGCTTGCTCATCAGGCGCTTCAGCAGATTCTGCCGTCGGTGTATTGGGCTCTTCCTTCACAGCGATTGACGTCGTCAGGCTTGCTTCGGTGGGACGTGCAGCATCCCCTGTGGCTGGACCCACAGGTCCTGCACTCTCACCTTCGGCTGTCTCTTCTGGGGTTTTGGCACGTTCGACATTGCGTGCTGCAGATGTGGTACCTTCATCGGCTGGTGATGTTGGTGCGTTGGCATCCGCAGACATATAGTAGCCGGCCTCAGCAATTGGCTCGGTGAACAGATGTCGGACCCCTTGAGTAGACTCCGTGAGTTTGGAGTACTCCTGAAACGTGCCCGGTGGGCGCACGCTCAAGGTTGAATGTTTCTGTTCCTGCCGGAAATTCAACGCGTGGTTCTCCGGGACCCAAGAGGTGAAGCTGATTGCTCACCAGGTCCAACACTGCCCGATGCTCTGTGAGGCTTCGGAGGCCTAGGAGAGCCGGCGCGCTCGATGACTCGATCACGGGCGCCGTGAATGTGCCTCCTTTGATGGATCCATCCTGCCGTGCCATGGCCAGCGGAATGGTCATGTCTTGGTTGCAGCGTTGCGCACCTTTTCCGACACCGCCCAGCCGCAGGGGAGCACCTCTGGGTCGAACCTCAGAGTCTATCCCTTTGTCCTGCAGGGTGGACTGAACTTCCTGCAGCCATTGGCTCGCAGGTGGTACTGGCTCGAGCATATTGAACATTTGAGCGCTTCGCCATCTCTTCCCTTTGGATTCATCTTGCGGCCAAACCCCTTGCCTGAGGACTTGCCACCTTTGCCTTTTCCCTTGAAGTAGGCATTCTGAAGTGTCTCATTGATGTTCGGGTAGGAATGACCAAGGCCACCTGTGCTGCCTTTGCCCTTTCCTTTGCGGCGAAGGACACGTCTCAAGGCCCTCACAGGTTTGCCCGTGAACCTACGCCATCTGCGTTTGGCGCTCTGATAGCGCCCAAATTCAAACAAGTATTCATCAGCTTGTCCTGCAGTGGTCCGGCGATGTCCTCATTGTTCATTAGTGAGTTGTTGTCGCTGGATGTTGCGCTGTCGGTATCCGATGCGCCATCACCTGCAAGGTAGGCCCAGCTGTCTTCACCAGTGTTGGCAGGCTCGAAGCTCTGCTCACCAACTGGTTCTTCATTGTGGTCACCTGCCCAGTAGTGGTTGCTATTGGCACCGCTCCTCAAGGTGGAGGCGATGTTGTCTCGATGGGATTCAACGATGTGCCCAAGGCGACGGATGGAATGGGTCAGTTGCAGGTACTCCATCTCATTACTTGGCAATCGGAATCCCAGAGGCTGGGTCAGCTGCTGGAACTGTTGATGGTTCACACCAATTGCCCTAAGGAGGATGAGGGAAGCTGTCTCAATTGAGACTGTAGCACCACCACCATCAGACCGGGCTCGTTGGCGAACAATGTCAAACCTGGACAAGATCGCATCAGTGGATTCACCGGCTCGTCGACTGAAGTTCAGCAGATCCTGGGCCGATCGAGGTCGGACCTCATCATCCAGCGGTCCGAACCTTGATCCAAGACCGTGCAAAAGGTAGGCCAATGGGTCCAGGTGTTGGCCACCGACCATACCACCCGTGTAGATTTCAGCTGGTGTTGGGGTATGGGCTATTTCACGCGCCGCACCGCCAAGTTGGCTAACCACCAGTGCAACCTGCTGGTGGATTTCCAGGTCGCTTGATATGGCCCAGATCATAAGGTCTTGTGTCCAGCTTCGGAAGCTGGTGCTGCCACCCGGTTCCCAACGGGGTGGCAACTGGGCATTGTTGCCTGCACCGCCAAGTTGCCACATCATACCTAGGATGGACACCATGGCCAGTAGGGTCAAAACTCCTACGGCAGCATGGGCACTCCTTGGCCTGATGGCTGCAAACCATGTCACAGGCTTTGGGATTGGCATCACTCATGGATTCCGACTCTGCATGAGGATGGTTGTCGATGAAGGTTAAGATTGCGAAGGGAACGGACCATGCCATTGGCGGGCGCCTAGCCTCTGGCGGTCCACTGGGGCTGTCGGGCTCCCCAAGATCCCCTTTCAGGAGAGACGTCACTCTCCTTCACTTCGCGAGAGACGACACTCTCGTTCACCTGATAGGCGATACTCTCATTCACACAATTCGAGACGAAACTCGCTAGGTAGGCAACACTCCCGGCTGCTGCTCCTGTGGCGAGACACAGGGCACACAGCTTGAGCAGCAGCATCGCTCAGCCTGGACGAACACAGGGAGCTCCGCTACCAACTCAAAAACTGGTTAGTGCGATCAGCACGGGCAAGCACAACCCTTTTCAGCACGCTACACTACAAGTACTATACAATACTACAATACGTCTTGAGCAGCTCGAAGCTACGGCATGTATGTACAAGTCGAGTATCTCCATAGGAACAACCCAACGCCATGAAATTCCAATAATTGAAGCAGCGCGCCACAAGGGAGAAGCCAAGTGCCAAAACATATGCCATGCCAAGGCTTTCCTAGGCTTCCTAGGCTTCCTATAGGCTTCCTAGGCTTCCTAGGCTTCCTACTAAGCTTCCCAGGCACTTGGAGAAGCAGTCCCATGACGTTGAAGGTCCCAGGCCATGTCCAAGGCCTCAGGCTCAGCACAGCGGCTGGCATACAATGGCACGGCCATGGCACACAATAGCTACGTGCCCGCTTTGCCAAGGTACTGAAAATGGCGAGCACGCTTGGGGAAAAAACCGCAGGCCAGCGAGCAGGTGAGCAACCTCTGCAACCAATCAAGGCAACCAAAATCTAGGGTTTCTATGGACTTCTCGCAAGTTACTCATTTCATGCCTGCTTTCTTGTCAGACCTGCTTCTGCCCCGCTTATCTTCAATTCTGCCCTTGGACTTTTTTAACATTCTTGCGTATTCTTGTCATCCATATCCATGGTCCGTTTTGAGCATTGTCCCAAAGGAAATCCAAATTCCACATTAGCTTTGGGCGGGCATAGATGAAGTCTCCACCAAACGTTTTCCAAAAGCAAACATTGAGCCACAGCAGCTCTGTGCTGAAACTATTACGATTGTTGATGGGCCTTCGTGGCAAAGCAATTTTGGCGGTGATGCTTTCAACCCATACAATGTTTTTCCGAGGCAAGAACATTTCTTCCCGATGCCAAAAAACGTTTTTACCCGTACCCAGTTGTTGATTCTTTTGGCTGGTTTATGCCGGTGTCCGCATCGCAGTCGGATGGTACAAAAAGTTGCAAATTCGAGGACTTCCAAGTAATCAGCTGTGGCATCACTATGCGAAGATGCGAAGATTTGTTGGTTTCCTTTCAACCTTGCTATTCTTGATCATTTGGAGCAAGAACGTTTTTGGAAGTCGGCGGCGTTTTTTCAGCAACCACCAAAATAAATGCTTTTCCAGGCAAAAACACAAAAGGAGTACCCAAAAGGCATAGGCATAATCAATGTTGGCTGGCAAGTTTGACGTTCGGATGTAGATGGCAGCATGCCACACCTATCTACAACTTCTCATTGCAGTTTTGACAAGAAACACGCTGCAAAGTGTGCATAGCGCAGTGACCAGTCATGAGCCTACCGCATTACACTTCTACGATCGAAACAATTATTTCGCGCGAGCATCTCTCATAGATTGACAAATTGTTTGCTGAATTTGACAGGGCAGTGAAACTCAAAATATCGGACAATGAAACGACCATGAAATCCTGCAATGGTCCGCAGTGATCTGCAATGATCTGTGCGGCCCGGACATGCCTTGTCCAGCCAAGGGGCCACAGCAGCATGATTGGGAACACTGCAGCCACGCAGTTGTAACGTGCCACTGCGCCAGAACCGAAGAAGCACTGCAGACCGAGACTTTGAACGTCAAGGATCATAAATTGCAATCCTGCAGAGAACTCATGAAAACTCGTCCAGAGGGTTTCTGGATGACTTCTGGATGGCTTCTCGTCTTACTTTGTTTCAAGGGTCTTTGCCTGGATCGAAGCTGACAAACTTGAACCAAAGCCATAGAAGCCAAAGGTTTGTCAGGATTCAATGTTCGATTCACAAAATTCAGTGACATTCAATGGCTGTGGCAGCACCTAAACTACAGCACTATTCACGCGTTGGCACGATAATTCGCCATTTAACATCAATCTTGTTCGGCTAACTTGGCAACCGCGTTCCAACTACCTTCCCTATGCTGGCTGAACACACTCTATCTTGACTTGCGCAGCTGCACTGGGCGAACTGGGCGGGTGTCTGCGCTGTGATTTGTCCATTGACTTCAGAGCCCACGAGCCCTTCAAAATACGAAGTGATTACCAAGTAAATGAAGTGGCAATACGACGTGGTAATCGTGATTTCCGTGTGGTTTCAATTCGGTTTGGATTTTTCGGGTTGGTTCGCTCCTGAGGAGGCTGCGTCCATCTCTCTCGGCCACGTGACCTTGGGCGAACTTTCCCAGCGACGTCCCTGCAACGTCGGATGCAAAAGGATCCAAAAGGAGCCAGAAAGAACACGATAGGGACTCAGCCACAAGGAAGGCTCCCAAATGTTCCAAAATGCTCCCATGTCACAGAGATGCGTGAAACGATGGGAAACGATGGACGCGATGTGAAACAAGTGTAGGCAAGTGTCTGAAAGGCCGCGTCCGCTTTTCTAGCTTAATTTCGGCTGTCTTACGCGGCACCAGGTAATACCAGGTAAAAACAAGTGAACACACTATGAACAAGTGAACATTGTGCGTCTTTGGTTCGGATACCGCTTGGTTTTTCCGCACTCGTCGCAAACACCCATTGTGTTTCTGCGCTTCTATATCCAAAGGAGCATCGTCAAACTGAATGAATTGAATATTTATCCAAAGTAATGAGCATAAACAAACAAACTCATGTCCGTGCTTTTTTCGAGCGAGAATTTGTTGCCCTTGCATGTGTTCACATATAAACTATTTGTCTCACGAAAGATTCGCACGAACAAAGAACTCTTTGGTCTTTGGGGGTTTTCCGTGTACGCGAGTAACCCAAACATGAAGCTAAACCTCATACCGCCTTGGCCTCACAGTGGAGACCATCAGAGTTGCATTGCATGGCACATAACATGACGACATCTGGCGGCGGGGCGTTCATCACAGTTTTGATTTGGTTTCAACAATCCGAAACTTCAAAAAAACGATTGCTTCGATCTCGTAACAGAACGTTTTGAAGTACCACGACGTACTTGATGTAGAGACGCGGGGGCGTGATCATCGCCCTTGGATCAGCTCATGTCCCCGCTAACCCCGCAAAATTGCGACGAACAGATTCGCAGGACCTGGAAACACTCGAAAAAATCGAAGATACGAAATGATAGCAACATGACAAAACATGAAAAACAACAACTTCCCAGCCTTTGGCTTTGTCACAAGTCTCTGCGGCCAGAGCACGGTCATCATTCCCATGAGAGAAACGGTCTGCATCACATTGACGGTCAAACCCATGGCCATTGTGAGCACCTTACGACGTCTGCCAAATCCAACAACGCAACAGCAACATCAACGTCTCTTCCTGTTTTTGTACTGTTTGAGAATTCGACTTGGAACCCTGATCTGCTCTGTTCTCTTTTGGTTTGAACCAAACCAATCTACAATCTACTCCGATGGGTTTAAACGAGTCTATATAACTTGTCTGCCCTTCTGTAGGTCTGTAGGTCTAAATGGGCCCAAACATCTCGAAACAACAGCTTGACAGACACCTCTGTCGTGTCCAACATGTTGTTTGAGCAAAGTGTGTCAGTTTGTTGGACACTTGGGCGTGTCTGACCCAGTGCCAAACAAATCACAAGGGATCACAGGGGTCTATCAATTGGAAGCTGGGGCCGTGTCTCATAGCTTTGCAAGGTGTGCTTCTGGAAGCATTGCACTTCTGAAGGCTCTAGGGGAATAAGGGGGCATTTCAGTTACGTCGACCTACAGGTACCATACGTGTTTCAAAAATGTGAGTTTCGCGCGCTTGCGACATAGCTCTGTGTTCGTTTGGAAACCTTTGGACCGGGTCGAATGCATTTCTTTCTTTCGGTAGGTCAAGTCCCACTGTGATTCTTGGAGCTGTTTCGACGCTACAAACCAGCGTGCAAGTCCTTGAACGAACACAGCTGGTGGCATTAAGATGGAATTGAAACCATTGAAAAAAAAAACATGCGCAAAAATGCAGTGCATATTTCCCATGGTTTTTGCTGACTTTTCTTGAGTCATATTGGGTTGGCTCCTCATGCATCACCCGAGGCATCGAGGTGAGGGTGTTGTTGGATCGGTCCCTATCTCTCACAAGAGTTGCTCTATTCCGAAACCTGCCAAGTTCCCTTAATGCTTCTAGTCGTTCTAATCCACAATCTTTACGGTTTCGGTTCCTTGCTAGTCGATGCGCTCTGCTCTGGCGAGCAACGGGTTAAACAAGGACAAGGATAACATGTGACAATGTCGGTATGTTGCCCAGACGCGTTTGGGTTTGATTTGGGGTAATTTCTTCGGCAAATGTCTCTGCATTTTGCATTTTATTTGTGTTCTTGTTTTTTGCTCATTTTTGGCGCCATATTCTGCCTGGTTTTGTGTTCCAAGCTTTGTGCCCCCCCCCCGGGTTGCGCATTTTTCATTGTGTTGGAAATCCCGGGGGTGCTCCCAGGACCACAGGCCCACTACTTAATTACAAAATTCGACGTGTTTTCACTAAACAGTTTGTTCTCAGCTGGGCACACACTTCTGTGTAACATACAATCACTGTGTAACATGTGTGTGATTTCTTGTTGAAAACCAAGTCAAACCACGTCAGATACACAGTTCCCCCAACAAAATATCCCACCACAGAAGGCAGAAACCTGGTTCTCAGGTTGTCCATCATGGTTGTCCACTTAATGGCCCCAAACGTGTTTGCCCGTTCCTGTGTAAGAATCGGCGAACACGAAAACATCAGCTCCAAACTTCCTCGCCAATGCAGTTGATGCGCTTTGAGCGGTGAAGCGTGCTCCGTGGCCTCACAGGACGGTGAAAAACACAACACCGAACCATACCGAATTAAACATAAAACTAAACGTTGCTGCACATTTTACAAGTTGCCACAAGGTTTGCATATCTTGGCGCTGCAAATCCAACTGTGTCGCCTGTGCATACATATATATGTGTATATACAATGTGAGGCCCCCCAGTTATAAGTTGGTTTATAAGCCCAGTAACTATAGTTATAAGTACCATAACCCATAGTTATGGGAGTTATAAAAACCAACTTAGCTATCTTGGGGGCCTCACATAGATAGATAGATAGATAGATAGATAGATAGATAGATAGATAGATATATACATACATATACTATACATATTATTGCACATTCAGTGTTGGCGCACGCCGGTTGTTCTTGCAGCACTTTTTTTTGACCCGAAGTACCACAGGTCATGGAAGGCATTCTTCCATTTACGTTGGCCATCTCCCACGTATCAGGTGGAAGCTATCAAGGCAACTGCCTGCTCTGCCCTCCCTCCCTGGGCGTTGTGTCCTGATCTCCACCCAAAGCACTCAGTTCTCCCATTGCACTAAGAGAGAAGAGGCAAAACGCAGGACAACACCCGGAAAGGCGGGAATTCCACAATGGAATGAAGACAGTGCTGGTGCGCACGCTGAATCCATGTTCATGCCACCAGGGGTTAGAGAGTCCCTTGCGGGAAATTCCATCTGCCCAGTTACTGGCGCTGGGAATCCACTCCAATAAGGTGTGCAGTCGACTCATGAAGTTCAATTAAAAGCTGTCACTTCTGCCTTTCACCATGCTCATGAGTGAAGCCACGTTATCAATCCACCAAACCACTTTCCTGCCACGGCAATGAGATGGGAAGGTAAGAATACCCCCTAGTATACTGCAATAAATTCCAGCCGGGCAATTTTTGTGGGGTGGTAATCCCAGATTAAAAAGACTCTTTCTCACCAATCAAGATGGCAGTACCAAGCTGCGACCCCATTCGACGGGCAAGCAGAATGCCTGCTTTTCCTTGTCTAGGGCATCTTGGGACGCATCACTGGCAACAATGAAGTGTTCACTGACGAAAGGGTTCACTTGGACAACGCTCTGTGGCTGCAACACCAAGATGGCACGAATCAAGGCAAAAACCTGTGACAAGTCAGCAGGTAACTCTTCCTGGGCAGTGTATTGCGTCTCCTTAAGGTCATTAATGATTACGTAAGCCCTGCACGTGCTACGTCTGCAAAAGCACCTCGGCCTAGACATGTGAAGCAGCTATAAAGCTTACTGGCATGACCTGGGGACAACATATTGGTAGCTTCGGCTTGTGTCATCATGACATTGATTTTGTCAGGCAGCCGCGACCGAACCCACAGGCAAATAAGTGAACCCACAAGCAAATAAGTCCATCCCCGCGAAGCGTGCTGAGATCGTGGACCAAGCACAAGAAGTCATTACACTCAGCGGGCTGTTGTTGCTTCTCAGATTCTCAGTCGCGAAGGGGCATCCAAGGACTGTGCAAAATCGTGGGAGCGGCTGGCCCAAGACTTCCAATCTTGGGACGCAAGGTCGTCGAAGTAAAACGAACACAACACGAGCAAGATGCACGCAACAAAGACTGCTACAGATAATGGTGGCCTGTTGAATGCTGTCACAGCCAGTGGCACGCCAAAAAGCATATCAAAGTAGAGGCGTAAGCGGGCATGGCTGTCATCAGGGGAGTGGGAAGCAACAATGCAACTCCATGTATGTTCTGGGACCATTGGCATCTCACGGTATGCAGAGGGAAGATCCCCACCTGCACTCACAATATCATCAAGCCACTGTGACTAAGGAAGTTCAATCGCATGCTGCAAGGCTTGAATGTGCAAACAGGGTTGGATAGCACTACAAAACCGCAAGCCACTTGCCTTGCTACTGAAGGAACTCTGGCCACCTAAGCAAGCATCATCGATGACCCTCTTCTTTCCACTGGCTTGATAGATGAAAAAGCGACGAATCACACAAAATGGCCGCCGAAGCTCACGCCGAATAAAATCTGGCGAGCAAAAGCCTTCTTCATAGTCCTTGACTCCCTCCTGCTTCGATGGCAACTCCATCGTCTGGCGAGGCTCGCATCTCAGCGACAAGTTTCTCAGCACCAGCTGGACCATTCTTTCAAACTTCGGCGAGGCGGATGGGTGCGGAAGAGCGGGAATCCCACAAACCACATCGAGCAATCCAGCCCATTGCAGGAAAGCCAGAAAACAACTGTGACAGGAATTGGGTGTCAGGCCAGAAGAACAAGAGAATGAGCAATGAGAGCAAGGTGGATAACAGGGTTGACACGTCGTACATCTAGATGTTGTTCACGCAAAAACTCTGACACTGGCCGCAATGCTCACTTAGTTCCTGGAAGACTAGGAGAGTGGTGGCTCGTATGTGTGAAATCACATCAGGGCCTGAGGGCGATCTGAGATGCTGCGAAACGCTCGTTTTCTACACCAGATTGGCCCTGAACACCGGTTCCCTGCAGGATGACCCCAACCATTCCTAGGATCTGGGGTCCTAACGTGGGGAAACTCTGCGAAATCCACTGGTTGAAACTTGCAAACGTAGGAGAATTGACAAGTGACAAGATCCTCAACAAACGGCCACGGGCAAGTGTTGCACTGGACCCCTGGAAACAAGCTACAAATGGGATTGTAAGGCCGGCCATAAGTCCAAGCAGCAACCTGCGTGGTACCTGGACTTGGTTGAATGCGCCAACCAAGACATCTCAATGGCAAAAACAGTTGGGTTCAGAACAACAAAGAAGCTGTATACCAGACATTTCAGGCAACTGTTGCGCAAGGTCACTGGAGGGAAACCGCTCCAAAAACCGCAAAACAATTTCAAGAGAAGACCCACTGGGCCCTTCTGCAAAGGGATTGGCCCACTTAGCACAGGGAAAACGATGACGGAAGTGACCATGGCCAATGTAGACGCTGTCGGCAGGCTGGGGTCACCAGGGAACAACGTCACACACCTGTCGCCTGAGAAACAGGGCTGGACGAAATCAAGCTAGGAGACCGCCGCGACCATGCCATCTGACCTGAGCACAGATCTCGGTAGTTGGCGAAGAGGGCGGGCACCTGCATTGGCGGCTGGCGTTGGGTTTTCAACAATGCAAACACATGCTGCGCGGCCCAATGGCTATATGAAACAACTAGCGTGAAACAAAGGTGGGCTGTATAGCTGGGAAAGAAGTATGATCCGTCAGCTTGGTGGTAAGGGGCCGACTCTGGGGAGTCATGAATATGTCCACATGTGAACGTAGGAAGTTGTCTCAGCTGTTCCATGTTGTGAAAATCCTCTGCTTTTTGCGGCGACTCGCAAAGAGACAGCATGCATCATAACCCCACCTCAGCCAAACTTCACAAGGGCCCTTGCAGTGATAGCTTTTTCGGGGGGTTCTCACGAAAGGTTCCCCTTTCATGTGGATTCACAACGTGCTGGGTCGCCAAAAAAAATCAAAGCAGCAACTGTCAGCAGCAAACCTGATCCCCCCGCCTCCCGGAGGTAGCGTGACGACCGCGGAGGAGCAGGACCTCGTCCACCTGGCAACGGGATGCCACGAATGCAGGACTTGTTTGAACAATCCATTGCACCGGAGACCACATGCACAGAAGGCGACACAATGCATAAGCAATATCCTTTTGGTGAAAACTTGAATGACACCACAACGCTCAGCAATTTCCAAATCCACAGGTTGCAAAACATTCCAGCCAGCCCAGGCAAATGCAACAGACAAGGGGTAATTGGGTCCTGACAAGTTGTCTAAAAGTATGGGACCTGGGGAAGGCAATCATCTGGCTGCGTTGGCCATGGCCAAAGAGAGGAACACGGCATCTCTTCTTGCAGAAAGCCGCTGGGTAGCAATGCTACGGACTTGCCACATGTCAACCACCTCCAGAAATCTTGTGGTCAGAGCATGTTGGAGCACCAGTTTGTACCGCCAAAATATCTCTCGAATACCCGAGGCCAACAGGTCTTCCTCATCCAAGCCGGAGAAGGGCTGAGGAGCCCCTATTGTCTCTCTAGGACTCCACCCACGTGGCTGTCCAGCAATGACGAATCCTTAAGACACGCGGATTGTCAAGGTTGTCCCGAGGGAGGAAGAGGCCTTCAAGCTTCTCAGCTGCTTTCGCAAAGTAGCGAAACTCGCTCAGACTCGTGATGCCAAGGGCCGGGATACGCTCCTCCACTGGGTCATCCAGCCGGAACCGCTGGCACAAACCTTGAACAACAAGCTATTGAGTGAACATCGATATAACGAGGTGGCAGCGCAGCCAAAATCATGTGAATGGCCCCGAACCATGTGCAGTGCTGACATGCAGGAAAGGTCTAACAAGAGACCTTTACAGGACCCACAGGCCTCAGTCTGCGCTGAAAGCCATGCCGGCGCAACCGCCTCACCGGCTTCTGCTCTGGCTGCTAGCTTCTTCGTAAGACGAGAAGAAGTACGCTAGGCCTCCCACACACCACTCCTCGACGGAGGACTCGGCCACACCCAGCTCACTCACAGAAAAACTTAACTGTATGGATAGCTATTTTGGATCACCCTTGAGCCAAGAGGCAGCAAGGATGAATGTTGCACCACGTGAATATGATGGACAGTTCACCACACCAGCCCTGGAAGCACAAAACTGCAAAATATATAGTTGCCAGACAAGTCTTTCAACAAATTTCAATTTCAAGACAGCATCGCAATAACAAAAAACTACAATGAACAGCTCCGTGTTGCAAAACAACACGTTGCATCCAGAATTGATGCCAATTCACATGGGTATTTTGGCCACACGCGCCCTTGCCCGCAATCATCCATTGACTGTTCAGCCCTGACCTTCGTATTGCTCATATAATAGAGAGCAACCAAGCCAGCCAATCCAATCAAAATGCCTCGGCTGTGGGCCATCTCATAAGGGAGGTTCAAAACTTGTGGCTATTCAACTGAAAATTGAAGAACGTAGCTACAGGCCAGTCCCCAGCTGCAAGGGGGCAAAGCTTCAAAGACCATCAGCAGTTACAGAAAAACAACAATACTCGTCATGTTCACGCACGCTCGTCCCTCGCTTCTTTGATCAAATATCACACAGTTATACAAAAGTTGCTTGATCAACACTCGCACCTTTTTGATTCACCTGATAGGGCATGGAGTCACCAAACAGGACACACTCACACACATGCTCAGAACTGTCTTATCGAATTTTGGATGTGGAATGCATCTGTCGCGCAAAAACATTTCATTCATATTTGACAGGATGAAGGAAATCTGGCAGAACAGGAGAGTTCACCATCGTAAATAGCAGTCACGAAGTCCTACCAAATGAAGGCCAGTAATATCAGAAGCTGTCCCTTCTCTTTCCAGGATCTAAAGAAATACCAAACGTGTTGAAGGAGCTACCATCGCCATAGCCAGTGCTGTTGCCATAGCCAAGACAGTGATTGAACAAAATTCCAGATTGCGACAACCATACATCAAATCGGCATCAAACTCGACATGGCGGTGCTTGGCTTAGCCGCTTGCCATTGACAGGGAAATTGAAACTGAGATTGTTCTGACATCACCGGGCGGAGCTTCGTTGGATGGAGCCTCATATGTCCTCTCCATCCCCTGCAATATAAATTTGCGGCAGTCAAACAAGAGGAGAAACCCCTCAGTTTGGTACAGGTTTTACATCTATTGAGATGGTTCACACACACATACACACTTGCTCAGAAATATCTTATCGAATTACTGATGTGGAATGCATCGCACGTGCAAAAAACACTTCAGTTAAACCTGACAGGAAATGGTGAATGACTGGGCGCGAGAAGCAGTGTAGAGGAATTCTTTCTACGTCCTTGCTAGATGCAACTGTTCCATCTGACGAAGTCGGCAGTAATTCAGATTGCGAAAACCGTACGGGCAAAGAATCAAATTTGGTTTGAAAACCGGTTTGAAATTCGACATGCCGGTTCTTGGCTTGGCCGGTCGCCATTTCGGAAAATTGACATCAAAACTGTTGAAATTGGATGCAGGTACGTCCAGGTGATCAGCCTGGATATCCTAAGGACACCATAGAGAGCTTCGTTGGGCACAGCTCTATGGGCCTTCTGTGCCCCCCTGCTGTGTAAATGAAAGTAAAAACGGCGAGACGAGAAGAAAACCCAACAGCAAATCATGTGAAATCAAATAAATTGAGCAGCAAACCGAAATCATCCAATAGAAGTTTTACATCTTTTCAGATGTTCCACACACACGATCACACACGCCTCGCTGCCGCGAGGCTGTTTTTTGGCGACTGCGAAGTTGCTAGCGAAGCTCTTATCTAGGTCCTGAAGCAGGATGAGGCGAAGACGCAAGATCAAAAGACAGGGAGAGGAGCAGCATTTGAATTATCCGGGTGGCTCAGAACGACTTCGGCAGGAAGTTCAAAATGTTATTAATGCTTGCACCCGATTAGTGTCCTGGTACCCTATTGTGAGAAATTTCTTGCTCCTAATTCAGTCACATGCAAATTGTTGGGGGGGAACTCTATTGTGAGATTTTTTTCCAGATGAGATTTTTTTCCAGATTTTTTTTCATTTTTTCCAAATGCTTTATTTTTTTTAAAAAAATATTTTTTCTAATTATTTATGTTTATTAGATTTTTAATTTTATAGTTAGATGCCTTATTAAACCCTTATTAAAAAAACAGCATCCAGACAATTTTTCAAAGGGGTACCTCATGAGTGGCTCAGTTACTGAATAATATAATTGCTTGGATGGTATTCTATTGTGAGCACCAACTTTTTGGAGTGAAAAAAAAAAACGAAACCCTTTCTCCACCTTTCTTTGGGTAAAGCTGGTCCTTTCACTTTAGAAAGCCATAGTTGTGATAAAACTTTAAAATGC
>Ga0126342_10004761_pt1 | contig 23351 bp, 20 predicted proteins | sample Cyp1metagenome_FD_92528 | JGI IMG/M metagenome (GOLD analysis project Ga0126342, IMG submission 92528) | Coral microbial communities from Lord Howe Island, Old Settlement Bay, Australia - Cyphastrea 1 metagenome | ecosystem: Host-associated > Invertebrates > Cnidaria > Coral ...
GCGCACCCCCTCGTCCCGCCCTTCTTCGGTGTTTTTTTCACCTTTTTTTCTAGGTTCCCAATCCTCCCAACGGAAGGGGAATTTTTTTTTTTTTTCATCGTCATCCAATGTTGGTTCATCCACCAGCGGGACATACCGGGATTTGCCGAGGGTGCAGTGGACGATGTGGTGGCAGTGTTGGACGATCAGGGCAAAATCTATACCAGGCGATTCCTGCGGATGTTTTTCTATTGCAGGTCATATGCATCATTATTAGAATAACAATAATCTGTATGCATACAATGAGATGTGTTAGTATATATATATATATATACGTGTATATATATATATATATATTATGTTATAACTTATAATGTGTATGTGTATTATATATATATATATATATGTGTGTTAATTCACAGTATATCATGCCAATATACACCAAGTATGCGTCAAGATCCAATGTAGGACAGCAAGCAGCTACGAAAAATACAAGGTATCGTATATAAGATCCAATGATGAACTATTTAAGGGAGCTATAAAACACAAAATTGGGGTTCTCATTGGGTTTACCACATCGTCCACCGAAAAACATTAAGAGACAGAACAACATGTTCCAGGCCAGTCCATGATTCGTGTGTTTGTTTCAGTTTGTTGTCCTAGAAATGTTGCTGGAACATGTATTTGGGTTCTGATGATGGGCACATGTTTTTTTGCCGTGGAATGCTGCGATTATTGATTTAACATGAATAGTTACCATCAAATATTCTGAAGGAACGACCAGGATCGATTCTATCACCCACAAATTGGTTCTACACTTGCGCATGTCCAGAAAAATCTGTACTCAGACTCGGTAGATCACCATAGGATTTTGGTTTCCAATGTTTGGACCAAGACATTTTGTTATAGAACACCATTGGAAAGATACCTCAATAGGTAACAATCATAGGAAACTAACAGAAATCTGACCACCATAGGTATATAGACCACTCATTTTTTGTTACAAGACACCTTTCTGTTTGTGTCTGTTTGTCAGATTGTTGGTCGCTATACCGAGTCTATTCCGATCTCTTCCTCAGTATCGCTTGTTACCACCTTTTCGGTGACCTGCATTGATTCGGCGCCATGAAGCATCCCCAATGACTCACCAGAAATGGGTAAACCCTCCAAACTTGGAGGTTCATTCTTGGGTTCACCCTCTGGTAAACAAACAGTTTGCTATTGAAAATTGCCATTAGTTGATTTACCCATGAAAAAAGGTGATTTTCCAGTTCGCAAACTGTAAACGTTTACCAGAGGGTACCACATTATACATACCCTCCATTAATCAGTCACATGGCTTGGAGAATCCCCTATGATTTTCCCAGCGATGGAGAAACCTCTTGACAAAACTGCTGGGGGATTTTCCAGCAAGCCATGTGACGAAAATTACCAGAGGTATCATGAAAAAGATGCCAAAAATTCACCATTATGCACCCAATACACACATATACATATATATACATATATATATACATATATACATATATATATATCTATCCCAAGCAGTTTTTTTCCCAATTCATCTGTCCCATGGCTTCACCATCAGATCCCTATCATCTATGTACTTTATAATATACTTTATATATCTTTATATATATATATTATATTTATATTTAAATCCCAATTTTCATCTGTCCCATGGAAAAACTTGTAACCGGCCGAAGCCATGATCCCATTTTTGGCCGCAGGATTTGGTGTTGCTTTGAGCTCTTTTCCGTGGTGCGGCTGTTGCCCGAACGCCACTCGGTCGACTTTTCTGCCACGGATTCCTGAAAGAAAGTGGCAACGTGTGGCAACTTTTCGTCCACGTTTTTAGGCGTGAAAAGATGTGATTCGTTGGGGGAAAAAGCATGAACAAAACATTATTATTAAAAAACACATGAGTTAAACACCATGAAAACTGATATATATATATATATATATAGATATTGGGTTAATATTGGATCAATAATGGTGAATAATGGTAAATCCTCTACAAATGAATTGAACAATACTGGATACATGAGTTTATCAAGGAACAAAAACATAGGCTTACAAACTAAATGTAGGGATATCAGGGAATTTAGTCCCCAAATTGACTTACTAAGTGGTTGGTTTACTTGTTTCCTCAAACTTGGTATCAATTGGCCGCGAAAAGGGCTGGTCATTTGTTGGATCTGAGGTCATCCAGTTTGGGGGTCTTGATATTTTACAGCAATTGTTTTAAGAAAATGATGGTTTCACATAAACACCAAGACCCCCAACATCATTCTTGTCATGATCCACAGCATGAAACAGAAAAAATGACACATGCTTGTCGCGAAAACGCCTGGAATGAACTGGTCTGAAGATTGGCTGAATCAGAATCTCGGCTCATCCCTGCTTCAACCTGTAATGCTGAGGGCGAACTGGGATCCCCACCATCAACATCCATAGACTGGTTTGCTTCCCATAAACATACAAAAAACTATGGAAAATCACCATTTTTGATGGTTAAATCAACTGTAAATGGCAATTTTCAATAGCAATGTTAGTTTACCAGAGGGATAGTCATTTCCACATCTTCGACAAATCCAATGATTGAATTGGAAACTTATACGATTCCCAATTTATCTTCCAATCACAGATTAACGGACGTATCCAATCTATATAATCCAATCGCTTAGAAGATAAGCTAAATATTAATATGGATCCATATATCAAAATAAGAATTGATATCAATAGATATATGGATATATGGGGCTCATCCAATATATATATGATATCAATATAAGCTCCATATATCCATAAAGCCCCAGAAAAATTGGTGATATCAATATAAATAGTCCATAGTTCATCACCAATATATGGGGCTTTCCGAAAAGGGAGTACCCCACAGGTCATCCATGACGACTGGATGATTTGGAGGTACCCCTTTTTTTGTGACCTCGTTGTGACCTCACTGGAATCATGGGAATTGGATTCGTTTTTTTTTTTTTCGAATTATCAATCAAAAAATGGCCGTTCTGGGATAAAGGAATTTTGATCAACAACCATAAACATATATATATATATATAATAATATATATATACATATTATACAATAGAAAATCACCCTTTTCAATAGGTACATCATCTATAAATGGGTAATTTTCCATAGCTATGTTAAATTACCAGAGGGTAATGTTGATCAACAGATCGGATGAACTATAATGATCCGTATTGATATATATATATATATATATGTATGTATGTATATATATATATAAATATATGTAAATATTTGGTGTCACCGTAATCTTCCAATCTGTCTCTGAGGCCATGGCAAACACTTGGAGGTCTTCCTCGTAGACGAGTCTGGAGTCGCTTGGATAACGCGCCATCATCATTTGGGGATCATCATGGATTTTTTTCGTGGGATTTCATTCAAACAAATGGGATACAAATGGGAGGTTTGCCATCAACAATAGTGGTTTAGATATGGTTTATATAATATGTCAATAATATGTCAATGGGAGAATTCCAGGATCCAATTGATGGAGGTACGTTAGTACCATATGTTTGGCCATATTTTGTGGGGATATTCCCTGAAATTGAGGCCTAAAAAATAGGCCTTATATATGGAATCGGTAACTCCAATTTAGGATCCCGAAATTCCCATTGATTCATGGGGATATAATGATATTTAGTCAGTTTAATGATTATAATAGAATTTTAGTATGAGATTATACTCCCATCTCTCGAATTTCATGATTTCATGATATTTATATCATTGTGGAGAATTTCAACCCACAGTCACCCAGTAGGATTTTCGCCATGGTCAACTCATTGTCCGGTCCTATTCCCGAGAAACATGACCTACCCTCTGGTAATTTAACATAGCTATTGAAAATTGCCATTTATAGTTGATTTATTTGTTAAACATGGTGATTTTCCATACCTATGTTAAATTACCAGAAAATAACAATTAATCAAAAGATCGGATGAGCTATAATGAATGAAGAATTTTCACATAGTTCATTGGGAGATTGGACCAAAAAAAAACTGATCACTGATAAGCAAAAAAATAACCAGCATCGGCCAAATAGTAGATTAACATGGTGAGTTTTAATCTACCCTCTGGTAAACATAGAAAAAACGATGGAAAGATCCACCATTTTCTAGCTGGGAAAACTCACTATTTCGACTGGGCCATTTTCCAGTTCGCTATTTGTATATGTTTACCAGGGCTAGCATAATAACATCTGATTGACCATAGGTTGATTAAGCTAACTATGTTTCATCACTATGCTTCCTGCCATGAAATGCATGACATGGAGTCATGGAGTTCTCGGCGAGACAATGAGAGACAAACCCCACTGGTTGGTACGGTAATCGTTCAGTTAATAACAGAATAAGCCAGCTATTTAGGACTTACCAACTATGGCTATCCAGAAAAAACCCTTCAATCTTGTAGCAGCATAGATGATGGTTTATATATGTTTATATTGGTGGAAGATTGTGGAAGTATCCCCAGAGAATTATTTGAATAATGATTAAAACTCACCATGATTAAAAATGGTGGATCTTTCCATCGTTTTTTCTATGTTTACCATCCAATTTGCATTGCGCAATTTCCAGTTTTTTCAGCTCCATCTTTTGCATTTTGGATATGTTGGAGTCCCCCCATTCTTGGTAAACTCAATGTGGGGCCCCCCAGCTATAAGTTGCTTTAGATTCGCCCCAGTAACTATAGTTATTTGCGTACCATAAACCATAGTGAAATTGGAGTTATGTGAACCCCAACTTACCTATCTTGGGGGCCTCACATTGTACCTAACAAATATGAACGACAAATTCAGACCTCTCGGGCCAAGTCGGGCCCTGTTGGGCTGCGTGGGTCTCAGGTGGTGAGTTCCGGCTGTGGCAATGTGAAGATGATGACTCGTCTCATAGACAAGGCGATTTTTGTTGTGAAAAACCCACCGATGATTTAAGTCCAATGGTTACCCGGCCTGGTAAACATTTAAAAAAAAGCGATATATGGAAAGATCCACCATTTTCTAGCTGGGTAAATCCACTATTTCGACTGGGTCATTTTCAATAGCTATTTTGACATAACCAGAGGGTATAGGATTCCTCTGGGAATTAGCATCCATCAACTGCATCACTATGGGAATCCCGTTCTTAATCAACCAGGATTAGAATGGATCAGATGGAATGACGGGCAGCGGGTTTTGAACTCGGCTCAAATAATGCTTGTTGTAAATCGGGCAAAAATGTTACCAGAAATTCCAGGAATTCATCATCAAAATTTCGATGTTTCGAATCCCAACTTGCCAATTTCAGCATTGGCACCAAATGGTAGCAGCTTTGTCCTATTCATGGTCTGTGTCCATGTACAGGATACGCTTAAACATCTTCAACACACATTAATATCTGAATATCTATGAACACTCAAAAACACATAAAAACATATCCACAAATGATGAATTATGGAAAATGGAATCTTGATGATTTCGCCAAGAATTTTTGGAGACTTTCCCAGGTTGAACTCCCTGGAAAATTTTGCGCGACTGGATTTTCCCAGGTGAAGACGGCGGAAGCTGATGCGTCGAATGCTGCCGACAAGGTGCATCAAGGTTTTGCTAATGGGTACTGGCCATGGAAGTCCAGGTTTGACTATGGGGGTTTCCATAGTCATTTTTGGAATCCCCAACTGGCTGGATGCTTTAGATCGTGGAAAATCCGATCGAAACTCCGATCTATAAATTTTATAAATGGATGAGAACTGCGTGGACCCCCATGACTTCGGAAGCCTCCATATCTTCCATTGCCATGATTACCAGAGGGGATTAAAAAAATGAAATCAGATAGAAATACATGATCGATGGGTAAACGCCCCGTTTTGCTAATGGCAAAATGCCCCAAATTGATCGATGAAGCTCCCTTTCCATGTCAAGACATAGTATAAAAGCCATATGAAAACATAGTAAAATATTCTAACATAATTACATTAAAAAACCTATGAACACATATTAAAACATAGAAACTGCCACTATTCTGGATGATTTTTTTTCCAGGCCTTGATCGAGAGTGCCATGATGGCAGATGGTACCACCCACGAGGCGCCTTCCCTCGTCCAAGGGTCGCGATGCAAATGCTAAATATCGGTTACCCTCTGGTAAACTAACATAACTATGGAAAATCATCATTTTTAATGGGTAAATCCACTATAAATGGGCCATTTTCAATAGCTATGTTAAATTACCAGAGGGTAAATATCGGAGCAACACGTATCGGCATAGCGTGTTTTTGGTGATTTTCCGAGTATTTTTGTGGATTCTGAAAGATGTTTATGGGATGTAATGCTGCAAAGGGGTATTTCGACAATAAAGAGCTACTGTTCGAGGAAAGCCCTCAACATATGCTACTGTGTTCTTTTAATTGGGGCCCAATAGTACCCACTAGCTATCGTTGAACAGTCCACACAGGGAATGATCGTTTCACATGGGCAATATGCTGGATGGTATGCGCACAGTGGTTCAAGAGGATCTAAGACCTAGGGGACCCGACTTTTTGGTCTATCTTTAGTACTCTCTGGCAGTTTAACGAGGAAAAAAGCACCCTTTTCAAAAGGTAAACACATCAATTTTCTTGCGTCATTGTCCATGGCGATGTTAAAATACTGGGGAAGCCATCGTAAAAATCATCCCATTTTGGCGCCCAAGCTTGACCCCCTGGTAACCAAGCATGGCTTGCTGGACCAAAAAAACACCATTTATAGTTGATTTTCCCAGCGTTGAAACCTCCATTGATATGGTATTTCCCAGCTTTGCCATGTTTGATTTACCGGAGGGTATACATTTCTTACTGGTGCGTTTTACGTAGGGAATGGATGGGACTGGGGGTTGCTGGGATGATGAAATTGATAGTTAGCCAGTGGATCATTCCCGAAAAATTCCCTGCGTTTAGCACCGGTAAATTCAGTGAGAGAAGCACCATTTTCTGCCTGACCTTCACCCAAGCATCCATTGCTGTCCGAAAATTGTGTGACCGAGCGAACCAACCAGTTGCTTTAAGTCAATTCAGGGACTACATCCTCTGAACTTCCTATGTTTGGATAGTAAAAGCCAAGGTTTTTGGTTGGTGAACAAACCATTTGCCAGTATTCATTGGCATTGGTGAAGTACTCAGTTAAATTCAAATATGTAAATGATGGTTAACGTGAATTAAACTTGGTATTTTATTGGTGAAACCTCAATGTGAAATCCTTATTTCTGATGTTTAAATCCCTGTTTTTGATGGTTAGATCCCCATGTTGGATGGTTAAATCATGTCAAATCCAAATGTTTCACGGTGAAATCCAAATGTTTCACGGTGAAATCCCTATTTTTAGCGGTGAAATCCTTTTTTTTCCATGGTTTTAACACCACCAAAAGCGTCCAGAAAAAGCGTCGCGCCAGCGTTGCGTTACCGTCGTCCAGGACCTGGATGTGGTCCTTCAGCGACTGGCAAAAGGCAGCGGTCGGGGAAGATGATTTCACCAGAAAAATGGGTGGTGTTTTCAGCAGAAAAATAGGATTTAACCATTAAAAATAGGGATTTAACCATCAAACAACTGGGGATTTAACCAACAAACAACCGGGGAGTTAACCATCAATAGGGTTTTAAAACAAAAATAGGGACTGAACCAACAAAACTGGGGATTTAAGCATCAGAACTAGCAGGAAACAAAGGGGATTTCACCGTGAAAAATATAGGGATTGTTGACTTGATTTCAGCATCAAACATAGTGATTTATATAACCATCAGGGCCTAGTAGGACTTAAACATGAAACATGGGGATTTCACCGATTTAAGCCGATTTGGGCCTCGGGATTGAAGAATCAGAAAAGAATGGAGACGATTACACTAGGGTAAACTCCTATAGATGTGGAAGACCCATGGTTTTCCTGGGAAAACAATCTACATTCATGGTGGGTGAAAACCAGATCTATTTTAAGTTACAGGAGGGTCATATATTTAAGATGATTAAGATTATTTAAGAAATGATGAAAATGATTCAAGATAATTTAAGATGATGTATTTTAAGCAACATATCTGTGGATTTAAGCTGATTTAAGCCACTGAAAGTGAGGATCTAACCATTCATGGGGCTTTTACCATGTTTTGCGAAGCACAGCTGCGCGTGGACGCAGGATTGGACTACTAACATAGCAATGGACAACCACCAGATTTACATAATCGGTAAATGTAGGTAACTTATCTATATCTTATCTATAAATGGGTCATTTTCCTTAGCCATGTTAAGTCTTTGGAGGGTATAGGTGTATATGGTAAGTCAATGTAAAGAACCATGGTTACTGTAGTAGGTGGTGCACGATGAGTTTTTAGTGGATACTTCAGTTGTAGAGACAACAATATAATCCTATGACATCATCACCATACAATATAATAGGGCCAAATTCATATCATCATGGCCAAATAAAATATAATACGCACATATATCCAGGAGTAACAAGAACTATTTGGTAAATAAGTATGGTTAGGTAGTGGTACAAAAGTATGAACATTGACTTACCAAATACTTAGTATATGTCAGTATCGATTAGGTACCTATTAACCATGGCTTGTACCTATTGACCAATGGCTAGTTCACACAGTTGATGGGATGCTGTATCTCCAGTTATGGCACAGGATACTGAGGTGACCAGCCTATAACCATCGCGACGTCAATGATGGGTAGTGGTAGCCATCCCATTGTGGGCTGGATCCCCTCTGGTAAACGTTTACATACTGGAACATAACCATTTTGAATAGGTAAATCAACGAAGAAAACGGGCCATTTTCAATAGCTATGTTAAATTACCAGAGGGTAATTCAGATTAGCCGAAGGAAGTTTAGAAGTCAAACTTCCGACTTATGGACAGATGCAGCAACAGTGGTGAGAAGAGCTAGATAAGAGAGAAGAGTCAGAAGAGAGAGTCAGTAGAAAGAAGATGAGAGTGCACCGAAAGGTAGAAAAGTCACGAAACACTGTGTTTTTCCAATGTTTCGGGGCTTGGGAGGCTCGAAAAGAAGGCTCGCTAAGGGTGCGGAGCCATTTGGTCGGGTGAGAGATCAAAAATTGCACGCGGCTATGGCGCAAAGCACATTTAGAAGTCCAAACGTCAAAGCGCCTCAGGTTCAGCGCATTTTTGGAAGTTGAGCTGTTGAAAAGTGCACGCGGCCGTGGCACGAACCGCACTTCGAAGTCAAAATGTTAGAAGCACACCTTCTGACCACTTTTGGACTTACCGTCTTTGTCGTGGCAGGCCCAAAGGATTCTCTACCTCGCCAAAACTGAGCGAAGCGTGAGGGTTTTGTAGCAGTTTCGAAAACGATGGCAGGCGTGGGATGTTTGAAGAGTATCTGCAAAGATTCATTGCGCGTGGCAGGGGCAGTGCAAGAGACATCTCCATCAGACATGTTAGGACCGTTAGGAGGTCAGGGCACTGATTTCCTGAGAGGGGTTGCATTTTAGAGTATCAAATCGTCAGGTTTGCTACGGTGCTTTTTCTGGATAGGTGCAGCACTTCGTATGACCTGGCCTCACTTTTTCGTGGCAGGCGCATTACTTTAGCCAGATGGAGTGGAAAAACCGCAAAACGCATTGGTACGAGGCCGTGAGCTATGCACTGACCTTGCCTTTTTTGAAGGAAGTCTCGCAGAATTGCTTCGTTTTTGACGTTGGCTATTTCAAAAATGGAAGCAGTCGCAGAATTTCTTCATTTTGGAACTGCGAATTTCTATCTTTTGACACATAGAGGGATAGATAGGTAGATAGAAAGATAGGTAGGTAGATAGAAAGATAGGTAGGTAGATAGATCGATTGATCGATAGATCGATGTAGATAATATCGATAGATCGATCGATAGATAGATGGATAGATGGATAGACAAGAAAGATGGATAGATGGATGGATCGATAGATGGGAAGAAAGAAAGATAGGTAGGTAGGTTGGCTGGTAAAGAAAGAGAGAGAGAGAGTTTTGATGCTTAAATCACGCGTGTTCCCATCGTTTGACCGCTGCAGATCCAACTCGAGGCGGTCTGCGCGCCTTTCGCTCGCGTCGTTGTCTGGAGTTGTACGCAATAGCTGCTTGGCTGATGGAGGGAGGATAAAGATTTAGTAGTGGTTCAACCATGAAACATAGGGATTTAATTATATATGATTTAACTTTTAGAATGGTATTCAAGTGATATTTAACAAAGGAATGGTGGATTTAAGCGGCAAGAATTAGGGTTTAACCATCGAAAATAGGGATTTAATCACTGAATAGTGGCTAAGGGTGTGTCTGAAAATAGATGGTGTTTTACCCACAAACATGAGAATAGAGTGGGAGTTCATGGGATAGGATGGTTTTTTTTTGGCTGGCTCGTAGGATTTCCCAAAATGGATTGGGATAATCCCCAATATATTGGATAGTAGAACCTTATAAAATCATCGACCAACAGGGGTTTTGAGCACTGCTCAATTATGGCTAGTAGCTGTGTTTGATCATATTTTTTTTGAACCTGCTGTTTGTCGCTTCTTTTCGGAAACAACATCATGATAAAAGGGTGGAATCTGGCACCATATTTTCAGAACAAGCCACTTTTTTTTGTGCCACGTCGAGTCGGGAATGAATCACCAGCCCACGGCATTTCGACGAAAAAAAAGTTGGAAAATGGAGGATTGCCCTGGTGAAAACATGTGAAAACCACAATGGCATGTAAATCCCATGTTCACCCGGAAAATCCATGGTATCATAGGCATTGACCCATATCATTGACTTCCCATATCGATCTGGAATGTCAACCTAACAGTCCTAACATGAAAAAATTGACACCAGGCAGCCATGACCATCACTTTTTCAGGGTTTGGCAGACCCCCTAAGCAACCAGGGTCTATTTTGGTATCTATATATATATAATTATATAATCATCCTGAACTAGATAGAATATGGAATGTTCAACGATACTTTCATTTTTTTTATCTCCTCCAGGATGACTGTACACACATATATATACGTATATATATATTATTATATTTGATTTTACCTGGATACACCACAAAACATTGGTGAAACCATGTTTTTGTGCCTTGAATAGCCGCAATTCTTGGTATGCATGTTACTTTTTCAGAATATTTTTTCCCGGTGGTGAATCTTTGTTTTTGGCTGCGGAAAATTTCCCATTTACCCGGCCGCCGTACTTAAACATAGTTATGGAAACTGGTCCATTCATAGATGCTTTACCAAACATGGTTACGTTCAATAACTATATTAATCTATATTTAATGACCAGAGGGCATCAAACCATGTGGCGTTTTTTTTGTTTAAAATTCTTGGGTGACGTTTTTTTTCTCGAAAGAAATGTTTTTGGGGCTTGTCCGACAGTCACTTTTTTCCGGGTTAACAGTGACTGTCATGGTTGAGAATAGGAAAACATATTTGGATCCAATGGGACAAATATGGGTTTATCTCAGTAATATGATAACCCAGCTATAGATGGATGAATCATGATGAATCTTTGACCTGCAAAAGCAAGGCACAAATACAGCGCTTCACCGTCTAATGCCGTCTATAGGGTTGAATCCTACAAAAACCCGAGGAAAATAAGTGGGATTACAAACCACCAGCTGAGATGAGCCACCAAGTATGGTCCTATTTTTGTTTAAAATTGCTGTGTGAGATGAACCGGTTGGATTTCTATGTGTCCATTGAAGGCCGTTGCCGCCATGTCTCGTTGCTGTCCGTTGGAAAAAACATCCCCAGAGCGCTGATTTTCCCAGAATTCTCCCATCAAATCCCAGTAAATCCCATAACGATCCCATTCATATCCCATTAAAACCCATGAATATTCCATTGAATCCCAAAAATATTCATTTTTTTTGCTCAAGACTATTCCCCGACCCTGGGACCCTGGGACAAACCCGCAGGTGTCAATGATGGTTCCTTGTCCGCACTTGGATTCTCGAAGTCGTCTCTACCTGAAAATAGAGGGCTCGCAACGGTTTTCTTCTCGAAACAACGCTGCCTTACCCTACTATTAGACAAAACCATAAATGTCCGTGTCTGAAAATGGTGGGTTTGTATAGATTTATACTATTAGATTGCAATTTTGATACACCTCATGATTCTTGATTTCTTTTGGGCTGCTCCATTTTCAGACGGCTAATCAGTGGGTCAAGCCACCAAAACTGATTTTTTCACCTGATTCAGAGCAGCAGAGATTGGGAGAAAATCCATGGCCCAGGCCATGCGATGTCAACAGGACGTACCAGTATACCCAGCAACGATATGCCATATGCGCTGTCACCAGCTCGGCTAGACCCGTCTCTTTCTTACCGCATGGCCCAACTCCTAGGGTTCCGAGAAGGTGTGGATCACATGATTTGAACATTGAAATGGAAGCCTGTAATGGCACACCCCAAGCCTAAAAGGGACCTCAAAATGAGGAGCTTCGAGACTCTTTCGGGCTGATAACATAACATCCTTGGGGCTGTTGAGGTTGTGGAGATTACCTTCCAGTATTTAGTTGGATGATTTACCATGGAACCTATTCAAAATGGTCATTTTCCACAGGCTAAACTGGATTAAAAACACTCCAGATGTTTGGTGGCATCGGTCCTGGAGGTCCTGGAGGGCCAATGAGATCCGTTGATATCTACCTAATATGCATATATATATATACCATCTGGTAAACTAACAGTTTGCGAACTGGAACATCACCATTTTCAATGGGAACTAACGTAAGTATGGAAAGATCCACCATTTTCTAGCTGGGATTAGCTGGGTAAATCCACTATTTCTATGGCCATTTTCAATAGCTTTTTGTATGTTTACCAGAGGGTATATATATATACACGTAATATTTATATATATATAGATGTATGGAGGTTTCCCAAAATAGGGCTACCTCTAGTTCTCATCCATTTTCATCGGACTTTTAATGAAATAAACTATCCTGCTATTGGGGTTCCCCCATTTGTGGAATCCCCCAAATTCATCTGCGATGTCGGTGTTCAAATTCCATGTTTCAGTCTTTTTGTTCACTTTTTCTTGGTTCCGTCCCTCCCTATTCAATTCCAAATCTTGTCGGCTAAACATGGCTAAAACCATGCCACTCCCCCTTAATGTTTCCTTATTTTTGCCCATTTCATCTCATGTCATAGGATTTTTCATTAATTGTCTCTTTCAAATCCCCTTATGTACTCTAACTTCATATACCCTCTGGTTATTTAACATAGCCATGGAAAATGGCCCATTTATGGATGATTTTCCCATTAAAACCTCCATTTATGAGGGATTTTCCATGGCTATGTAAAATAACCAGATGGTAATTTTATCCCTAATTTGCTTCATTTGCTGCTTCGCTCAAAAAATCTGAGGTCATGGGCCTCTTTGCCACCTGCATCCTCGGCTTGGCGATACATGAGGCGGCTGGAAAAATGTGCTTCCCGGAAACATCGAAACATGTCCGGTTCACATGTTATATATATATATATGATAATACAACACCTATCTGTTAATGTATGTTAATATGTATATATAAATAGTATACCAATGATTGTGAATATATGTTGATAACTGTTAATATATGGTTTAATATATGGTAATATATCTTCATGATTGTTAATTATTGTTAATATATGTGAATGATTGTTAATAATTGTGTTAATGTTTGTTAATATTGACATTAGGATTATATATATTTATATTTATATGTATAATTTGCGACAGTTACACCATGAGTTATGTATATATATATACAAAGTACGGTAGTAACCCCGGACCAGAAGTGTTACTCCGAAAAGGATGGCAGTAAGCCCGAAAAAAGGTAAACCAGTAACTATGCGGTTACCGGGGGTCCTCTATACAACGCACTGACATCAGTTATACCAGTAGGGGATGAGTCACCATATTTGGGGGTTTCCTAAAATAGGGGTACCCCAAGTCACAATAGGTTTCAATACGACTAAGTCGTGGTCATCCATGACAACCTACTATGTATATATTTTAGGAAACCTCCATTTGGTGGTGTTTCTATGTTTTTCCTGCCTACGGTGGATAGGATGTTTCAAAAAAAGAAATGGATTCGTCAAAACCTTTGACCTTTATATATATATAGTCTTATATATATATATATATTACATACATGTTTGGGGGGATGAACATCGATTTATCAGCTATTTGGGTGTTCACCAGGATAGTTGTATTTTATGTTCCATTTCTTTTACTATTGCTTGGAATTACATAAGATGATTTGTTGGCTGAGAGTGGTGACTACATACACATGAACCATGGGCATTCAAAGGCTAAGAGCGGGGACTCACAAATAGATATCAGGATTTGAGCCAAAAATGATGGTAAGATATGGATGTGACCTGCGATTTTGGAGAAATGGAATGTTTCGAAGCCAGTGTAGAATTATGGGGGCTATGAACCTTCAAAAGTGAGGATAGGAGATATACCCTTTGATAATTTAACACGGCAATGGACACCCTCCATTTAGTTCGATGTCCGATCAAGACCTCCATTTAGGGGATTTCCCACCTAGCCATGTTTAACAGAGGGTACAGTATTGCCTGAAAAATGGTCCGGTGTCACTCACGCACTGGTTTCGATGGAGATATTCAGCCAAAGAAACACAAAAGAGCTGGTTTAACACAGTGAGAGGAGCATCTTTGGAAAGGTTGGAGATGACTGGTGGTTTAAGATGGCTTAGGATGTGACATTGATTCGTATAGAATCGCTTTCCGGCAGAGTTGGTGGATTTCTTTTGAATTTAGGACCCCAATCATTTGAGAATGGTTTTAGGACTTTGAACATACTTGAGAACAAAGCGATAATGGGTCTGATTTATTTTTAAGCTCGACATGACTGCACAGATATTCACTCCAGCCGTTTTTTGTTTTCATTTGAAAAAAACAACAACATTTTTTTGATACAGCCTGCATGTGCATCCTAGGTACTGTAAGTGGCCAATACCTACTAGTAAATCTATATATATATATATCTATATACATATACATTACCATATCCATTGACTGTATTAAGTACTTGCTGGGATGAACCCAGAACAGGGGATGTGTTGCCATAGAACGCAACCCCCAAAAGATCGAAAAAGAACATCCTGCTAAAGTAGTGAAGAATGTCGCGTTCTCTCTGTTTGTGGGTTCCTATTAGTAATCATAAATGGGAGTATATGCTAACCACCGAGAAATTTAGTTTCTTGCAAGGGATCTAAGGTTCGCAATGTTGGAATGAACGCTTAAATGGTGTGTCTTGATTCAATCTGGCTCTCTTCGTTGATCCACAGGATATTCGCTGTAGCTTCCCCTAACTTTGGCAATGGTAATGTAACGACCTCTTCCTGGTCCTTAGTAGGGAATGGGGGAATGGGATGAATGTTAATAGTTATGGATTGGGTCATTCCCCCCTACATTTAGCACCAGTAAGAGACATATGAGACATGATTTATCATGATTTCATTTCAGATTTGGGAATGATGTAGCCATGATTTGCCCAAATCTTTCGATGAATTCCAGCACCCAAATCTTTCACCATTTCGCCACAGGAACACTTGCGCAGCAACCCAGAGGACTGGGAGTCTAAACTTGGAGTAAAGTTCTCAATCCAAGAGAGGTCCCATAGAAAAGTAAATCGCCATGAAATTCCAGGGATTGAAGAATTCTGTTTCTACATTGTGACAGCTACAAGGTTGGTTGGTGGATTGTTACCCTTCCGAAACCAACATGGGAAGCAGCAAGAGGTGCTGAAAGATGCTCCATTGCCAGAAAGTTGACACCAATCTGCGGTGCAAATCGGGTCTAAAATGGCTACAGGCGGTATGGGTCACATTTTCAACGCTGGGGGAAAGCTGATTTCAGCATTCAAGAAATTTGTAATCAAATGTAGCAATCCATGCGCTTTTCAACGTCTCATGGCTTGAACTTGAAGCATCCTGCGATTTAATGATCCATTTTTTTTGATGAAAAACTGGCATCGGGGTCCCCATTTTCAGTCCATGCCCAGTATTTCTGTTCGTTGAATTGTCCACTGGCCATTTCTGGGTCAAACATGGGCTGCTTTAGCAACGGACCGAGAAATGGCTGGTCATGTTTTCAAATATTTTACGATTTTTTAGGGATTTTCAGGGAATTTTAGGATGATTATGATGATGATGATGATGATGATGATGATGGTGATGGTGATGGTGATGGTGATGGTGATGATGATGATGATGATGATGGTGATGATGATGGTGATGATGATGATGATGATGATGACGATGACGATGACGATGACGACGATGAAGATGGCGATGACGATGACAAGGATGATGATGATGATGATGGTGATGATGATGATGATGACGATGACGATGACGACGATGACGATGACGATGACGACGGTGACGATGACGACGAGGATGATGATGATGATGATGATGATGATGGCGATGACGACGATGACGATGACGATGATGACGGTGACGATGACGACGAGGATGATGATGATGATGATGGTGAGCATGATGATGATGGTGAGCATGATGATGATGGTGAGCATGATGATGATGATGATGCTGATGATGATGATGAGGATGATGGTGATGATGGTGATGATGATGATGATAATGAGGATGATGATGATGAGGATGAATGCCGCCTTGCTTTGGAGGCGCGTTGAAAGAACAATCCCGGCATTGCTTTTGCTTGTTTTGCATTGCTTTGGAGCCTTGCATGTCCAAATGATATCACTATCAGATTGTTGATGTATGCCAGTTGTTTTTGTTTTTTGTGTTTTCTTGTCAGGTGTGTTGCTTGACTTGAGTGCTTCATTGGGGCGGCATGCCGGAACGGTCCCGGTCTCAGAGTGTGCATCATCATTTGAACTTATATGCAGAGCAGCAGGAATTGGCAAGAGGCTGGTGCCTGATGGTTTTCACCAACTTTGTTTTGTTTTTCTGCTGTGAACATCCCGAAGCTATTTGCTGATTCGGCATAGATTCTAGGATTTAGTTTTTGATTTGGACTTTTCTATTTTGAGTATCCCCAAGCTATTGGCTGATTCGGTATGGATTCTGGGATTATTTTTTCATTTGGAATTTTCTATCTTCAGTATCCCCAAGCTATTTGCTCTGCAATTCCATTTGTCACCGATGTGACAACACGAGTGTGCTTGTGTCAGGTGAACCTCAGGCTCCGGTGGTACCACAGATTAAAGGGGGAATTTGTCGAGACGCTCTTTTCGAGGCCCGATTGTATAGTAGTATGGATTCTTGTCTTGTTTGGATGACAATTCAAGTTAATGCCTGATAGCTCCTTGCTGATCCTGCGAGGCTTGGCGGTCCTATATTCGCATTGGGGACGATATGGCAGTGCGCATTGTCGGGATGAAGCGAAGGCCAGTTGTATATTCTTTGTTGGAAGTTGGAATTGCTAATATTTTGCAAACTTTGGAATGAAGATCGGTGCAGGTTTCACTATCGGCTCTGACTGCTTACGTGGCTAAGGCGGGGACAATACAATGAGCTCTGTTTTTGAATGTACAGGTCATCTTTGCCATGCGTGGATATTCATCGTCATGACATGTGAAATTCGGTTGTCGGCCTTTATCTTGTCGCAGGGCACCGCGGTGCAGATGGCGTGGTTTCAGCTTAAGCTTTCGTCTGCATTAATTAAATGTCACTCAAGATGTAACGGGTCCTGTAATTTCCAGACAAAATGGCTCTTTGTGACATGTCCGTGTGCATTTCGATTGCGCAACAAATTCTACAGGTTCTATCTTAGGACCTAGGTTTCTTGGATACCCACATATATATATAAAGCCCTACCTGGCACAGAGTCGGTTCTCAGATGATTTGGACATTGTACATGCATTGCTGGCAGCGGCACGGGGCAGTTGCTCCATTCGAATCTTTTGGCAAAGAATCTCGAGTTCATGGAACTTTTCTATCTGAATGTAACTTGGGCAAAGATTTGAGGATCCAATTGTTCATTTGGACTTTTCTATCTTCAGTATCTCACAGTTATTTGCTGATTGGGAATGCATTGGGAGATTTCCCATTTTTGGTCAGAACAACGCAAGCTTGACATTTTACACCACTAGTTTGCACTCCTCGTCAATAGAAGTTGTATCTGTTTTTTTGTGTATATATAATCTGGGTCAGGAGAAGAACACACGTATATAACCACATACCGCTGAATACAAACCCTCCAATAGAAATATAAAACCATGTTGTTGGCCAATGGTGATCAAAATGGTTCCAAATCGTATTGGGTAAACAGAAACATTTGGACTTTTCTATCGTCAGTATCCCCCAGCTATTTGTGAATTCTGTATACATTCTGGTCTCTTGAATGCTGGACATGCAAACCGAAATGCCACATCCATGTTGTTGGCCAGTAATGAGGAGATGTTTGCAAATTGAATTGAGTAAACAGAAAAAATGAGAAGAAAACGAACAAAAACCAATGGGGAGGAATTTGGACAAAGATTCTATAGTTCCAACTGGGGTTCAGTTGAACCTACATCATCCGTGTGCGGCGGCGCGCGAGCGGCGGCAGCATCATAATATATATATATAAGAGTTCAAATGTGAATCATTTGAATTTGAACTTATATGCAGAGCTGCAGGAAAAGGGCAAGAGGCTGCTGCCTCATGGTTTTCACCAACTTGGTTTTCTTCTAATGTGAATATCCCCAAACTATTTGCTGATTTGGCAAAGATTCTAGGATTTAGTTGATAAGTTGGACATTTCTATCTTCAGTATCCCCCAGCTATTTGTGGATCAGCCTTTAAGCAGCTGACGCTTGGGGAAGTTGTTTTGCCGAACATTTGTTCTGGGGATGCTTAATTGCAAGAAGCGTCATTCTATTAAGGTTTAAACGGGCTCTTCGAACAACATCGGCGAGCAGTGCAAAAAGACTTAAGTGGGTGGCCTTTGGTTTGCTGCTGCACAGGCAAAGCCAGGTGGGGTTTGATTCGGTTTCTCTTGTTTCTTTTTTTTCTTGCTTGCTGGGCTCTTTCTTGGCTTCAAGTGATCTCCGCGTACTGGCAATGCTGCGCCCACGTGTGCATCTCTGGAATCTGGCGGAGGCGTCTTCTTTTTTGTCGCTGTGATATCTTCTGCGGGTTTTTTCAGTGTGTTGTTTCCGGTTTGGTGCGTGTATCTTTTTTTGGTTGCAGGATTGGTGGGTCGATCAGCACGGCGGCTGCACTTGGCACGTGCCGAGAAAGCTTTGGCACAAGGCGGTGAGATACACCGAATGGGCCCAGGAGTCTTTGTCCGGCCCATTGGTGTTGAAGACCTCCAAGGCCCTAGGCCACTTTGTTTCTTGTTTGCATTACGTTGTTTGCTCGTGGTTGGTTTGATGCTTTTAGTTGCTGCTGTAACTCTTTTTCGTCTTTTCTGCTTGCTTGTTGCCGCTCAGGACTTCGAGGTGACGGAGGAGGATGTGGCATGGGCCAACCAGATGAGGTCTCGGAACGTGCTGTTCTGAATGCATTTGCTGTTTTTTTTCTTATTTTTTTCTTCTTTGGCGTTGTTTGTTTTTCGATTGTGTTCTTTGGCTTCGATTGGTTCCTGAGGTCCTTGATTTGCCAGCGCACCGCAAGAGCTTGCTGCAACAGGCGGCAGCAACTTTTGGAAAGGGTGTTTTTGTTTGTGTGTTTCTTTGTTTGTGTGTGCGTGCGTGCTTTTTTTTAGATTTCTAGGCAATGTCCTCATGGCCATGAAGCAGCGTTTTTTTTTGCAGGCCTTTGGTGACGCTGTCTATTTATAATCAATGTGTGTTTGTCCGTATCTTTCTATCTATATATTTGTCTATCTATCTTTTTATGCATTTATCTATCTTTATATATATATATCGATCTTTCTATGTGTTTATCTATATTTTTAAAAATTATATGTATTTTTACATATTGAAAAAGTTTATTCGCTTTTGGGAGGCAGCTTTGAAAGGAAATCAATAAGGCCTGAAGTACGTCTGCAACTCAGGCTGTTTGTTGTGGTTTTTCCTGTTTTAGGATTGTGCATTTGCGCAGTTGTAACTTTGCTTTTTTCAATGTCTCTTCTCAGACAACACAGGTTTCTTTTAAATAATTTTCAGGAGACAGCACGTGTCAGATGCCCTTGTCGTCGAGCAGGATTCTCAGTTCTATCTGGGCTTGACGTGTGATGCTGTGCTTGACATTCGAATCGCCTTATTCTTGCTATGGTTTTTGTTTTTGCTTCAATGTTTGGCGGCTTTAGCTTCGGCCGTGTCTCCTTTTCCTTTGCCTTGTCAGGCGCAGCTAGCGGCGAAAGGGACCAGCAACTTGGCAGTGCGTTTGCCTCGCACGGTTAGTCGTTAATCAAAATTCAGAGCAGCCATGATTTTTGCATGCGCGGGTTTTAGTTTCGATATGTTGCGCATGCATGCCTCAAAATAGTGCCGGAATGTTGCTTACTGCCTTGTTGGGCGTGGCTCGCGCCTTGAGGTCATCCTGACGGATCTTTTTTTTAAGAGAAGAAAGCAAGTGTGCGAATTTTGACTGCGAAGAGCAGCAGCCGGCAAAAAGATTTGTTGCTTTTGCGGCAGGAGAAGCCTTGTGTTTTGGAATCTAGGTTGCTCGGAATCTTTGTTGTGGTGTTTGTATTTTCTAAGCGAGTAAATGTGGGTAAATCAACGCGCCTCTGTTTTGTCCATGTCGCCAGGAAGCCTCAAGTCCCAAAGTGATCAGTGCGCTGCCCAAAAATGGGTTTTGCTGTTTGCTCAGTGCCTCAGCAGGTAATTGGCGGTGCTGTTGCAATTTTTGCTTCGTCTTAGACCGAGTGTTGGTGCGAAGCATGTGCAATGTCGTTGCCGGGTTGGCTTGGTTTTCTGGTTGCAGAAGCGATCCATTGTATTTCTGTCATGTCTTTGCGTGCAGGTGTTGTAGGCGGTTAATTGAAATTTTGTTGGCATTGTAGGCGCTTCGATGGCCGATGGAAATTTGCACTATATGTAGCTGCAGCCCCTTAGTGTTTTCTTTCGCGCACCCTTTTTTTCTCATCCAAGCAAGTTTTGCTTTGTGATCAGCTTCAGGTGTTGAGGATGATGATGATGATGATGATGACGATGATGATGAGGACGAGGATGATGATAAGGTTGATGATGAGGATGATGATGATGATGATGAGGATGGGGATGAGGATTGGGTTTCATCCAGGTTTTCGCCCTCATTTCGCCAGCCGCCAGGACGTGAAAATGAAACAAGTAAGGGCACATAAAAAGGCCAGTTTCGCCGGAGTCACAATGGGCGTGTCTGAAGATGGGGTTCACCCCTGATGATCATCCGATTTGGGGGTTAACCGACAAAGCCCAATGATCTTGGATCCCCACCAGCAGATTATCGAATGTTGATCAATGAATATCCCTCTATCTATCTTTTTTTTAAAATTAATTCCATAATCTATAAATATAATGACTAATATATATATATATAACTATATATAATAACAGTAATAATAATGATTATTATTACTATATTTATATGTATATATATATATATACATGTTTAAGAGGTATTCATATTCAACCTCCATCTTCAGTAACATATCATCCCATTTGCAAGAAAACATGCAAAATATGTCGACTTCACTGGCCACGGTGATGATTGCACACACCGAAACGGGTGTATCTTTGATTTGGGAAGACTATGATTTGTCAACTATGATTTTTCAGCAGACAATTTTGCCCCTCAGAGTGGATTCTGTTTAGATCCTTGGTAGATTGATACTTCAGCTGTTTGCAAAAGAATCCTGACATGTGTGAGAATGAAACAATATTGATCAATCAGAATGGGCAGAAAGGTACTTTGACCCACAAGAAATGGATGTTGACCCAGACACAGTTAATCTGACCCCCGCAATTGGGAACGAACATGGTAAATAGGAGGACACAACACACCTTTATTAGACACTGAAAGATGGGCGGACCTATCTCCACTATACATGTCGGATTTGTCAAAAAAATATAAAACCTCATGGACACGGAATCAATCAATAGTTTTTTTTCAAAAAAACTGTTTAGATTCTGCAGTCATAGATCCCCAATTTAGTGATATCTTTTCTGACCCGACTAGACGGTGACCGCTTGACTGAGCACCCAACATGTCAAGAATGACGCAGTGGATGGTGGGTTGAAATGGTTTGAAAACTGTTTTTTCTTCATGCAATGCTACCCTGACAGTTGTGTTTTTTATTCCAATCTGTTCCATATTTTCGTACTGATCATTTTCATAAGATTGGTTTAAGGGAACATTTAACCGGAAACCATGGTTTTTTTCATTAAGATCATGGGGGTTTCCGGTTTCAATTTTCCCATAAACCAATCCAATGAAGTTGAAAATTGATTCGTTTGACTGTCAGTGGGTGAGTTGACACAGCCGCAATTATATTATGTGGGGATATGGGGATAGAATATTGATACAATATTGATACGGGTATAGTGGGGAGTTCTTGGGATACATAATTTATCATAAGTTACATAAGAAACTTAGCCTGATGAGTCATCAATTCGGAAGCTATGTTGTTTCGGAAATCATGGGAAAATCATCGAACGAAATGGGGATAACATGAAAAATTGGGATAATGGGATTATGTGGGATATTACAACCCAACAATCAAACATGGCTGGCTGGGAAATCCCCGAACTAAATGGAAGCTTGCATGGGAAAATCATTTGCAGTTGCAAATGGGGGATTTTCAATTGCCATGTTGATTACCAGAGGTTAACTCTATATCTGCTTGATTTCTCCAATACTGTTCTACCCCGTTCAACGTATGAACTGGACTAAAATGTGTGCAATCCATATTCACTATCCAGTATTTTACCAAGTATTTAGCCCAGTAATCCATTCAGTCTTTATCCAGTCAACTTGTGCATTTCTAGTATATTTCAATTTCCATTTTATCCATATGTATTAGTATAGATTATGGATTCCATATCAGTATTCCACGTCTACCGGGGGTTTTTCTGGCTTCTTCCCCAATGGTGGGAGAAAAAATTTCGCCGCATCTGGACGGAGGCAAGACACATCGTCATCGAACAAAAGGAGCGGGAGGGTTTAAGCAACAAAAATAGGGGCACAAATAGGGATATAATGGGAAACAAATGGATATAATTAATAGGGTTTAACACCAATTGGGACGATTGCTGTTTGTTGGATATATGTATATGTATATGTATATGTATATGTATAGTTATATGTATATGTATAGATATGTATAGATATGTATAGATATGTATAGATATGTATAGATATGTATAGATATGTATAGATATGTATAGATATGTATAGATATGTATAGATATGTATAGATATGTATAGATA
>Ga0126342_10004762_pt1 | contig 23346 bp, 22 predicted proteins | sample Cyp1metagenome_FD_92528 | JGI IMG/M metagenome (GOLD analysis project Ga0126342, IMG submission 92528) | Coral microbial communities from Lord Howe Island, Old Settlement Bay, Australia - Cyphastrea 1 metagenome | ecosystem: Host-associated > Invertebrates > Cnidaria > Coral ...
ATCATGAAATTTTCTGAAGTTACTGTGATTTTCTTTGAACACACTAGGTAAGAGCCATCAGTGTATGGTATTCCATGGTATTCCTGTGTATCATCGATTTGCACATTTATTCTGTTTAACTTGTTTTTGGCTTTGTTGAAGCATAAGGCATTGGAATGAACTAAAGTGGTGCATGAATATTTTTTGAGCACCAGATGTCGCTCTGTCATGGGTGTGCTGATGTGTCAGCTTGGCCTGAGGTCTCTGCTTCGCCAGAAAGCCCTCGAGGTTCGCTGGTACCACTTGGAATCGCATCGTTTATCAAACCAGTTCCCTTTGCAGCTGAAGCATTTGAATATACCCCCTGGTAAATTAACAGTTGGACCCTGAAAATCACCCATTTTTAATGGAAACTAGTCTTCCAACCCCGATGACTGCCAGGTTCCAAGGCTGACCAGGCCACGGGTCGCACAGCAACGGACCACGGAGCAACTGATGTGTTTTTTTGGCATTGCCAAGGCGATGCATTCTCCAAGGCATCAAGGCCGGATACGGAGACCATTGGATATACATTGGATATATGGTGTACACCCCGGGCATCGGCCATTCCAGGGAAAATCATCGACTTAGGAACTTGGGGCGCCCTATTTCGATCCAACTGCAGATTGTTCTCCTATGTTTGCAGTAGAAATCAGCAGAACGACTAAGACAGTTGAGACAGTTGCAACTGTTGCGATCTCTACTGTGGTTTGTTGGAAGTTGATTTATGTAATAGTCTATTAATAGCCTTTATGAATTTTCACTCTGAGGCAAGTCCGACGCAGCAACCTTAGCTGATCCACACACTGACAGATGTTCTGAGACATGGCTTCGGAGCAAAAATTCCTTCAACGGAAGAGATGGAGGATGCACTTTACAGCGTGCAAAGGAACAGAGCTATCCTAGACCATGAAAGCATGGAAATAGATGGAAATAGTAGTTGCGCAGGAACACAAAGCTCCCAAGACGTGCTGAGCAAAGGTCTTGGCCAGCCCACGCTCCAAGATGGAGGCAAGAAGCAGCCAAGATTTGAATGATGTTGATACAACTGATTTGAATGATGTTGATACAACTGATGTATCAATTTCAGACTGCAAACACAGTTGACATCAACCAGTCAAGCGTGTAAGCGTGCTACACGGTGTTTCAAGGCCGGTCCGAAGCCTGCCTTAAAGAAGGCCATGGGAGCATCAACATTTTCTGTGAAACTTGTGCAAATATAGCAGATAGCCTCAAGAGGATCACATATCACCACAATCATGGAGAAACTAGGCCATCCTCAGCAGCATTCAGCACCTTTGGTTTGCTTAAGATATCTGAAGAGATCGCTCACAGGCTCCAGTGGTGCCCAAGCTCAACTTGAAAATGTGGCCTGGCTGAATTTGTAGAGCTGGTAGCGTAAGGAAGCCAATAGCATAGAATAATTCTAATAGCTAAATTATGCTAAATATATCTAAATATGCTAAATTAAAGAGCTAGAGAAAGTTGAGTTTTAGATCAAGCAAAATCAAGTAGAGTCGCTTGGTCCGCCCTCTCTTTAGATGTCCTGACCTGTCCACATTGTCGTCCAGAAACCATGAAGCGCCCAGGAATAAGACAAGATCATCACCACGTGCAAGAAAAAGCTTGGAAGCCGCGCAAAGTACAGAGGATTCCACAGCTATACAGAGCTACAGCTTCACAAACAATGCTAAATAAAATGTTTAGTCTTTGTGTTCCCAGAAGTCTGAGGGCCAGTGTGAAGAGGTTGAGACACGGTGTGATGCTATTGGTTCTTTTTCTAATCAGTGCGTGCCATATGTGCCCGTATATGCAGGAGCATTCCATGCGAACCTTCATCGCAAATCTTCCTTCTCTAGACAGCTCTGTGGGAAACTTATTGCGTTTTTGTATGTTTTTGTGACTTGAAGTGGAAACTGTGGCTATCTGTGGCTCTTTTGTGCATTTTTTCACTGGCGTCCAACATGAGTTGGGTCCTATCGAGCCGAACTCTGAGGCTTCTGCAGCTTTTGAGGCCATCGAAGATCGAAGCGATCTGTGTTGATCTGTGACCAACTCATAGGTCTTGACCGCAGACAGCTTTAATTGGATGTTTGATGCCTGTCCAGTTGCGAGAGAAGTAGAGATAGTAGAGCATAGTAGAGCTAAGAGCTACAAAGCAGCTACAAAGCAGCTACAAGGATGCAGCAGGTTGACTTTGGTCTTGGTCAATTTGACAGATTTGAAGACCATACGACCATATACTACCGTTGGGAGGTGCTGGAAGATCCTTCCTCGGAGAGTGGTCAGGCACAAGCCAAGGGTTTGGGTGGTAGCATAAGGCCAAGCATAGAAAACATGGAAGAACCGTAAGAGCTGGACGGAAAGTTGCAAAGCCATTGCATTGGTAGAGTGGTGTTACAATGTTTGCAAAACGTTCCAAAGGACACAGTCAGACACAGTCAAAGGGCACGCCGAAGCGTACGAAGCGTACGGGTTCATGTTCTGTTCGTAGAGTTTCCAGCTGGAACTTTGGGCCGCCGTGACATGATTTCAGCGGCAACTGCAGGGCTCGCAGACACGTGCGTCGTGTGTGGTACCAAAGCTGGCACTTCAGGTGGAAAAAGCCGCCAAATCAACTGCAAAACGCACAGAAAAGTTTGAAACACGTGGAATCACGTGGAAAAGGGAAGCATTGCATAGAAGTATAGCAGAATGTCCACTTTGTCCTTGAGTTTCCCAAGTACCGAAAACTGACTTGCGTCACTGATGTCACCTCATTTCTTTGAGATAAATGGCTATTTTAGTGTAACAGCTTTAAGAAGCGCTGTCAAGATTGTCAAGATATGATGTCTTTTAACGTCGTGATGCTTTGACTGCCTTTTTGGAAACGATTTTTCATCGTGCAAGGAGTTGCCATCAGGAAGCCGCGTCCCAAGGATACATTTTGGGGCAAGGGCAGAACTTGTAGAAGGATATTGCAGGGCTTGGGATGCGAAAGGCCAAGGCAGCTGGGAGGTATTTTCGAAGCAAATCTAAGATGGATTTGTTCGTGTCAAAGAGATTTCATTTGTATGATTTGATTGAAGAATATTGAAGAATATCATTTGAGACCTTGTGAAAAAAGTCATTGATCCAAAGCTGTGGGGACCCTGTGGGGAGGTTTTTTGTGGTTGAGCGTCCTAGGTACATCTTCATCTTCAGCATCCACCTACTCCAAGGACAAGGCTGAACACATACGCCAAGTGATTGATGTGTTTGAAATGTATTTGGATGATTTGACAAAATTTAACAAAATTTGACAAGTTACCGTCACGTCTGTGAGAGCCACAAGACCAGAAGATCTTCCATGGTGCAGATGCTTCTTCGAAAGATGTTTCTTCGAAAGCGTTACCACATCAAGAACGACATACTTTACATGAGTTCCCAACACACTGATGTATTGTCACCGTGTGTCACCTCCAAGATGTGCTTACATCGGAAGTCAGGAAGAAGGTGAGGACAGTAGCACAAGCAGTTCTGCAGAGGAAGGTGGAGGGCTAAGAACACCTGAAAGAAAGCCAGGTTCATCAAAATGGTATGAAGGTTATAGACAACCATAATCAATTATAGATGACCAGCGCTGATCAATTGCAACTGAATAGTGCTTGGAGATGCTTGGCGGATCAAAATGTGTTGTGACTGAACAGACAAATCACATTTGCCAAGGCCCAGCAGGGCAAGTTGGGCACTGAACAGACGGTAGTGATTCTTTTGCTGTCGACCATGTCTCTTAGCCATCTGCACGGCTAGACCCTGGTTGTTTCTGGTTGTTTAGCAGCAGGTGCGGGTGGCTTTCGTTTGGGTATCGGCTTGTCCTTCTGCATCTGCATCATCCACCAAGGCCAATGACGGATACTGCTCTTGCAGCTCCGAAGGACAGGGACAGGGTGGGATGTCCTGTCCTGTGTGGCAGCTGCATCAAGCGGCGTCAAGCTGCCTGTGGTTTTTCTGTCACTCCTTGACAGTTTGGGATTCTGTTCATGTTTTTCCTGACAAAACGATATAAAAGTGCGATGTTGAAGCAGAGTTCCCTGGACAATAATTAAATTATTGGGAATCTGCACATTGCTTGTCCATCCTTATCCATCCTTGCATGCGCACACTGCCACACTTACTGTCCGGCCAGCTGTACAGCTGGCGCCCCGAAGATTCCGACTTTTTCATGGCAGGCTTTGGCCGTGAATCTCCTGCAGGGAACCTGAGTGCTGAAGGTTTTATCTACCACAGTTGAATGGTGATAATTAGTGATAATTAATGATAATTTACCAATTCTTGTTTCAAATCAAACTGGTCGAAATCTAGCGCGTTTCAAAAAGCAGAACGACAAGAGGAGTGCCACGAGACAGGAACATCAGCGGGCCAGTCTTCTAGACTTCCGTAGAGGATTTTGATGGATCCCCATGATTCATCAATCACACAGATAACACTAGACTTCATGTCAGTTTCATGTCAGGTTCATGTCAGTTTCATGTCGACAATTTTGTTGTCGACCTCATGTCCTACCTGTGATACCTTTGGCATCCAGCTGAGGTGTCAACTGGCAGCCCATCCTTTGCTCCACTTCAAGGTGCTTTGTTTATTGCACAGAAACGAAGTGAAATCAACATACTTGACCAAGCAAGCCCAAAGATACACCTAAAAGGGGATGAGCGCGGGAGTGGCTTGAAGAACTTTCTGTACCTGACTCAATGCTCTGCGAGTTCTGTAGCTTGCAATGTGGTGGATCGTATGTGGGCGACGTACTTGATGCTTCGATTCGTTGGATAGTGCTGATGCTGATTGCAAAGCAAATGCAAAGCAAACAACCTCCATTTCAGTCCAGAGGACCTGCAACACTCTCTTCCAATCCCTCAATGTCTCAGCTCTGTTGTGTTTGCTATCTTTTTGCTATCTTTTTGCTATCTTTTTGCTATATGTTTGCTATCTTTTATCATCTTTTCATGTGTCGGTCTGTGCGTGCCTATGATCTTGTCTTGACACTTCAAACAAGATTTTCAAGTTTCAATTTGAACCTTTGAAGCAGGACAAACCAAAGAAACTTAGATAAACCAAGACATGCGTTTCATAAAGTGCTGTAGTTTGGTGTAGTTTGGGTGCAGGGGCTGCAAAAGTGCCACCCATCAAGATGGCAAATGTCTTTGGCCAAAGAGGCAGGATTCAGCTGAGCGTGTGGAGCATTCGGTTCCATTTTGAGAGCATTTCAAGCAGGGGCTTCACTGTTTTACTACACCATATGCCTATAATAGATTGGATTAAATTGGGTTAGGTTAGGTTAGATAGAGAGATAGACAGATAGAGAGATGGTTTTATTATATTGATTATGTATATAGTCATGTATTTATCTATTTATCTATCCGTATTTAATCGTTGGAGGAGTTGCAGCATACTCCCCCAGTATTAAGATGTATGAAGACCAGTGCAAGTTGAGCCAAGAGCCGTAAGAGATCTGACAGATTGAAGAGTCTGAACTTCATGAAGTGTGATATGTCATGACATGTCTATGCCTGACAGTTTTTTCAAAAGTTCTACGAGCTGCAATACAAAACGTTCAAATGGGGAAAAAAGAGAGATTTTTATGAATTTGGAATCAATCCTCAAGGCGGATCAAGGCGGTTTTGTTGATTTCAAAGCTGTGGATTCATCACTTTGTAGCGGAATCTCTGTGGCGCAACTTGCCAGGCATCACTCCTTCCTTTGGGGTAAAAACGGAGGTGAAGCCAGGTGAGTTCATGGCCAAGTGACTCATGGTTTTGTTTTTTCCGGAAATCATCAAGGTAGAGATAACACATGTTTTCTTTCTGATTGTGATCTGACAGCATGACATGCTCCATGCACCTGAATGTAATGTTGGCACTTCAACTGATGTGTTGCGTATAGAGTCGTATAGCTTTCGACGCATTGAAATGTGATGGTTGATTACTACATCCAGCTACATTCATACGTAATGTCATATCATGTCATGTTATGTTCTGCAAGTATGTATATGATACATATTGATACATTATGTATATGTTATGTATATGTTATGTGTATGTTGTTTGTATGTAACATGATGTTGACGCTTCAGCGCCGTGAAATCTCCAGGAAAACAAAGTCCCCGACGTCTTCTGAGCGCACGCTCCGGCGAGGACACGGGCGCCGAGCTCAGCGCTGGACGTGCTCAGCGGCAGTTTTTACGCGCGCGGAACCGACGCTCCGAGGAACGGCCCGAAAGACACTGATCTCACAACGGTCTGACGAAAGGAATAGACCGGTCACTGACTTGTCGCAGACTTGTCACTCGCCGCGGATGGGATCACAAGCACAATGCGGAAAGTGACCCTTCAACCATTTGGGTATATGTTGGTTCATTTGATCATTTTTGGAGCTGACTTCAGATGACTTCTCATGGCGTTTGAAAGCGATTGAATGCTCTTCCACATAGCCCCTGACCCTTTCAAGTTTGTCACCTTTGTCCTATTGTTACTATTGTCGCTACGGGAAATCGGGAATAATGTTTGTTTAGTCGGTTTCTTTCACCAGACGGGAATGTCGCAGGCGAGTTTCATCAGATGAATGATAGTACAGACTGCGAGTATCACAAGTTGGCTTCAAGCGATTCGGTCTTGGCCTCAGATTGTCCAGTGACAAAACTGCGAGACTGTGTCCTGCCTTAAAGCGTGAGTCAATGTCAAGATATGTGAAGTACATAATATATATGGAGAAATCTAGAGATATGTAGAGGTTGGGAAGTCTCGATATGTGTTTTGTGGCTCCTGGTCATCATGAGGATTCCTGCGCCACCCAGTCGGACGAGGACGCCAAACGGGCGTCATTGAGTTTCCATGATTCAGAGTTACCATATGGACATCAAAGGACATCAAAAATCCAAAGGACCTCAAAGATCACGAAAAAGGCAGCTGGTATCAGGTAGAAATGCACCGCATATGCAGAGCTTGCACCAGCACATGAATGATCTATGAATCTATGAATTATCTCATCCTGTGACGGAGGAATCTGACCTGCCGACCTCCAAGAGACACACCAAATGAAGGCTCTCTGACCGACCGTGAGGAATGTGTGTAATGGCTTCAAGAGCACGTAGAGATGTCGCCGATGAGAACACGATAGTTGGAACCAATGCGTAGTGCAGGGAGAGCAGGGAGAAATCATCATTTGAACAACATGAACAATATTTGAGCATATTTGAGCGCTTCTTTGACTGTAGCAGAGTTTCTTTGGTTTCTTGTTAATCTTGTTATGTTCTCATCGTTTCTCATCATTTCTCATTCGAATCTCTGCGTGCTGCGTGGATCTTCGCGTTTCATGTTCTTCACAAGGCCGGTCTTGGGTGGGAACCAAGCGGCAGAGCGGCAGAGATTGTATTTTAATTCTCGGGGGTCATGCTGAGTCATGCTCTCGAGCTCTCTTGCCCAAAGACAGCGGAATGTCCTATATACATTGGACCGTGAGTCCAAGGCAACAAAGAGGTTCATCTCGTCCCCAACGGTCCTGTATCTGATTGTATCTGATTGTACCTGTCTTCGACTGTCCTCAGTTCTCTTCGAAGTCTTTCATAACTCTTTCACAAGCACATCTTCACTGCAACGACTTTGGTGAGAAATTCTGGCGAATTGCCGAGATTGTCACGGAATGTCTGACACCTCTCGACACCTCTTTGCTGCCGTGCCACATGGACTTGGTAGGAGGCCCTCCCTCACGAGCCCCTGAGAGCCCCAGCTGACGGAATCTGAGACTTCACAGACTTCACTCCCTTGACTCTTTCTGGATATGTTTTTTTGAATGTCTTTTTTTACTGGTTGAACTCGGGCAGTGTTTCTATCTCAGGGCTTGGTGAAGGAAAAGTCCACTGTTGAGATTTTCGCACGGAGGAGCCATGCAGTTGGTCGAAGTGTCGCCTGGCGACAGCCTGGCTGATCTGTTTGATGCTGGTATTCCAAACATCGGGTATGAAATCAGTAGACTCGACTTTGTTTTTCACCGACGTTCCAAAGCTCCTCTCGCACTGGGAGTCGGAACAACACAAGAATGAAAAACATTGGGAAACAGCTGCTGTAACAGAGTCAACATGAGTCACCAGAGTTCCAGTGTTTTGTGTTTTGATTCCCGGCTGCAAAGTGCCTGTTTTCAAAGGTTCATACCTTGATGCTGCAATAAAGGACGGCTTCACGGTTCGCCGTTTACTGTTGTTTAGTCTTGTGTCATATCTCCAAAGTGAAGACTTTGGATGCTTCAGCATGAGCTCGGCCTTTGGTCAAAGGAAATTGTATCTCCAACTGGAAGCGATAGCATTGGCATTAATACATGTGTGTATATATATATATATGTGTATATTGATATATAACTTTAATATGAACTGCTATGAAACATAGTAAAACGTAATATGAATTGAACATGGACTTCAATACCACGCCTGATTTGCCTGCTTTCTCTTCAGGCTGCATAAACCAAGCTAGGACCTATGTGTGTCCCTTGTCAGACACCTCATGAAATTTTGCATTCTCACAGCTGCAGAAAACCTCAGAAAACTATGAATCGCTCAGTTAAATCCATACACTTCCTTGGCATCCGCTTGGGTAGTTGCAAGGTTTTCTATTTCAGGACACACTGTAATTTAGCTTGGTGGTATTCCGTGGCACTGCGTGGCATTATGTTGCATTATGTGGCATTATAAGTACATGTAAATCATGTAAGTATGCAAGTATAGTGTACATATAATTAAGTGACAAGTCACAAATTTCCGATCACATGATTATCTCGTCTCGAATCCATTGTGCGATTTTTCAGGGTCGGCAGCTCTCCGCTCCTGCACTGGGAAGCACTACTTTGTGCAACCTCATCTTCCAGCGAGACAAGAGTGCTATGGACACTGAAAGTGCCATGCTTGCAGCAGGTATTGCTGCCTTTTCACTGTATGTATATAATGCAAAATTCTGGCTGGGCAAGGATTTAAGGCAGATCCATTCTGAGGGGAGTCATTGTCACATGAAATGCTGTGCTCCACCAAGAAAAGTTGCTTAAGATTCAGGATGATTTGCAAGCTGAAGCATCGGCGGTCCTCTGTTTGGAAGAACTTGTTTTTCAAAATATCCAAGAAATTAATTCCAAGGCAACAAGTGCTAGTGACTGCTAGTGTGTTTGACATGTTGCATTCCTTAGATGATTGGCAAGACCATGGGACTTGCGATGTTTACTTTGCAGCATGCGGTCTAGTGCCCACGCAAAGAGTGTGTGGGCACGGGAACCTTCGCAAGACAATGCAAAGGTCAAGGCAAAACATTCTTTGGCTGCGAAAACTGTCGCCGCGGAGAAAAAAGATGCAAAGCAGATGCAAAGCAGCAGAGAGAGAAGACTGGTACCGATCTCGACGCGAGATTTTGGGCTTTCAACACAGCGTCGGCAAAAAGCACTATTGATTGAAAATCACCTCAAGATCAGGAACAAAGCGGTAGCGCAGCGACAGCAACCAGCTGTGTACACACAAATGGACAAACATAGACTCCTAGATTAGCGATTCGCTTATTGCCTGCTGTGGTAGCTTGAATAGGATTGTTGACGCCAAAATCTTTGCAATGCATAGCGTTCATGGAAGTTGTGCTATTTTGTGCCTTAAGCCGTATGGCCTGATTGGGACGGAATGTGAAGACACAAGATACTTGGCGACCTGGTTTAAGATGTAGGACATTGCAGAACTGAAGCCAGCTCAAACTGCTCAAACTGCTCAAACTGCAGAAGTGAAGTGTCCAACATTGCGTGGATTTCTTCGAAACAATTATCGCCGCAACCTTGACCGCTCCAAACTTTTCAAATGTAAGCGTGAGAAGTGGAGCACAGGCAGTCTCACGTCCAAACTTGCGCAACACTGTATAAAAACAAGTGGACAACAAACCGTGAGGATCCATGGTGAGATATATGTTGAGCATGGCGTCCATCAATATCCGCATCCAATCCAGTATAGTGACGTCCATAGGTTAGAGGCCACGTTGCCAACACCTTGCCGAAAGGAACTTAGAACCGTAATCTCCATAAACTCTACGAGGTCAGTCCTGTTGCGTGGGGACAAACCGGACAAGCCGGACAAACCAAACGATTCAACAAATGAATGGTCAACTGGTCAACGTTTTTGCACCCATGTTGCACCATATGTTGCACCATGGATGTTCATGTCTTCAAATTCACTGCAACGATCCGAGAAACCAGAGGCTGCCTATCGTTCTTGCCACTCAAAGACCAACATTAACGCGTTTCCACATCGTTTCCACCAGCCATTTCCGTTGCTAACTTGGCCAAGTTAGATGAAGTCTCAGATGCAAACTCTCTGACGGGACGTGCCATCAACACGTCAAATTTCTTCGCAAGCTTTCCTCCAGCGGCAATTGTTTTTTGTTTGCAGTCCTTGGACACACGGGACCGCCTTTGCCTCGAGTTTGACAACACGTTTTCCGCAAAGTGCTTGGCTGTCCTTGACAGTATGTCAGAAGGGAAGTCTCTGGTCATTTTGTTTGGTGAAGTCATGTGAAGTCCATCAATGCCGTTGCCGTTAGAAAAACGGTGTTGTCATGGCCCTGTTGATTCAAGTTGGCGAAACTCCGTGGAACGCAGTCACTACTTTGCTCGTCTGTCTTCGATCAATTCGCCGTGCCTCTGGAAATAGGTTTGGGTGATTTAAGATGATTTAATTAAGGATATTTCGGATATTTAAGGAGTCTATAGGAATGCAATTTTAACTGAGCAGCGTTCAAAAAATGCAGTTGGTGTCAGTATGTGTGAATACCAATGGATGCAACAATGTAAACAAAATTGGAACGCAAATGAGTTCCGATCCGGAGAGCCACCCAAAAGTCGGATTCGAGTCGGTTTCGGGTTTCGGTTTCGTGTTTTGTCGATTGAAACCAACTTTCGCTGTCGGTTTCGGGTTTCGGGTTTCGGTTTCGGGTTTCGTCGATTGAAACCCACTTTCGCTGTCGGTTTCGGGTTTCGGGTTTTGGGTTTTGCAGTTCGAAACCAACTTTAACAGTCGGTTTCGGGTTTCGGTTTCGGGTTTCGTCGCTTGAAACCAACTTTCGCTGTCGGTTTCGGGTTTCGGGTTTCGTCGATTGAAACCCACTTTCGCTGTCGGTTTCGGGTTTCGGGTTTTGCAGTTCGAAACCAACTTTAACAGTCGGTTTCGGGTTTCGGGTTTCGATCGGTCCTGGGGAAGGTAAGTCTTCAGAGTCGGTTTCGGGTTTCGGGTTTCGCTGGTCGAAGCCAACTCTGCAGACCTCTCTCCGGATCACGTCTCACGCAAATGAACGCGTTTTTGCCGACCCAACTTGTTGAATCTCTTTCCCCTCTCGAGGAGTCTCAGCTGCAACGCATCAAGCATCGATCTAAGACCGTCTACATATATCCCTGTGGAGTCGCTATGGGTGGCGTGTACGATCTTCCCCTCCGCACAAAAAGCATCGTGATCTGCAACCGCGCCACAAGCGTCAGCACAAAGCCTTACCAGAAGCATGTTCTGCATGTTCGCCCCTTAGGACTTAGCAGGAACACCAGCCACCTCCTGCTCCGCCAAGTGTTCGTCTCACAAACACACCTTGCGTTTTGTAATGGTCAACATACCAGTGTAAGATGCTACTCGTACAAGATGAAGGCTTCGCAAACAATTAGTCAGAATCATTGAGAAAGTGTGAAAAGAAACTCAACTTTTTGACGGAAGTTTGGCTGTTCTTCGTAAAGGAGCACAATTGAACTAGGGAAGACCCGCCTAAACCAGATTGCAAGTTCCCGTGTAGATAGTGTAACACCTGTGCGCGAGCATGTTCCGACAAAATGGCGTGACGACCACACTAAGGAACCAATTTGAAGCAAGCGGAGCAGCGGAGGCGTTTTCCAATTTTCTTTCGTTCGTTCATCCGATGGGCAAGATGGAAGACGCGTTTACCCACATCGGGTCACACAGCAACTGCTGATGGCAGTTTCTGTCCCTAGGTCTTGCCATACAATATCGTAGCTGACGCACATTGCTAATTACCGAAGCAGGGGAATTCCTTGAGTCAAGCAACATCAAGCAACTTTGTTTTATCGTTGCATTCATGTCAGGTACTGTTCGAACCACGTTCTTATAAGGGCGTTTAATCGTTTAATCAAAACTCAGAACTTATAGATGTATTGAATTGTCATGAATTGTCTGAATTGTATTGAGATCATTCCTCTCTTTGAGATTTGCATGAGGCCGTGCAACGCCGTGCAACTGTTTCCCGAAATTCAAAACGGAACTTCGTTGTTGCGGAAGCTCGTTCATCGTCATATGTCAAAAACTGTTTCCAATGAAAATCGGAACCATTTCAAATCGTTTGACTCAAGACACTTTTAGAAACTTCAAAAACAATCTCGAACAGTTCGAACATCAAAGAATCATTGGCAAATGTTGGCAAACCGTTATCTAATTCTGATCGCGGAAGCTGATGGAGTCTCGAGTCTTCCAACTCGATTTGGAACCTCTCGCCGGGTCTGCCCCCATTCCCGTCTCAATTTTAACAGCAACAGCATCAACAGTCTCTTTACTGTCTTTGAACAATGTGGAACGTGAAACAGCAAGAAAAACATTGGTCCGCAAACCAAGGGTCTAGTAAGTCTGATATTTTGCGGAAGTGTTCAGTGCTGCTTCCCGACCAGAAAACAAGTATATTTTCCAGATATCCTATGTGGCCATTTCAAGACACATCACATATGCAATGGCCACCTGCCCGTACTCCTTTCTCAATTGCAATCAGCTGCATTGCATACATTCCACAAGCACGATACGCCACACGGGATGTTCTATGAGTACATGTGCGAAGATTGGCCTCCCTACAGTAGAAATACCAGGAATACCATAGTGTGTATCAAATAGAATCATACAGGCAGCCAACTAAATAGAAAGATCTAAGGAAGAAAATTCAACGCCCGCGTGGACCATATCTTTTAACATCACCTCGTGCAGAAAGTTAAGCAGCGCAAAATTCAGGTGTCATAATTCTCGGCGTGGGTACGGTACATCATACGTCCCTTCACTTGCTTATTTAGTTTTGTTTGCGTGGTACAGCACTACTGGTGCTATTCTTTAATCTATGATGGCACCATATGGCACCACATGAATCGTTTTTTCACATCCTTTTGGTTGGCTTCACACGTTGCAAGCATATTGGCTTCAGCCCCTGATGCTTCTGTCCCTGTGCCATGAATCCATCGGTCACGTTCCAACAGCTGTCCATGAACAAGACAGGAGGTCTTCATCCAGAATTTCCCACAAAACGGTGGCTAGGCACAACACATGTTCGAGTTCATTTTTCTGAAGCCTTGGATGTGTCGGCCGCTCTTCTACTGCAAAGGTTGATTCTGACTTGGGAATTAAAAGATGATAGAACCCCCGAACACGAATACGCATCACAAGCTTAGAGCAGATGCGGCTTCAAATTCTCTCACAACAGGGGACGCTCCTGTAAAACACACTATGAAGCCGCTCTTCTGAGACACGCTTGCAGGACACTGTGGGGCATTGTATTTACGCCTGTAAGACACTCTATGCGAGCACTTGTTTGAGGAAACTCTTGCCATATTTGTTGAAGACAATCTTAGCGGACACTCTTGTCAAAAGACCCACCCGGAATATTCCTTTGGAACACCCTTTGAAAACACTCTTGTGGAACAATTTTGTCGACACTTCTGTAAAAACTTTTGTGTGGCGCTTTTGTAAGTGCGGCACACTTAGTAGCAAGTTCCTGCGGAACAGTTTTGTAGGGCTGTATTTGAAGACAGTCTTGTGGGACTCTTGTGAGACATTCGTTTGGGCTCTTGTAGGACAGGTTTGGAATACACTCTTGTTGGACACTCTTCTGGACACTTCTGTGGGGACCTTCATAAGACAGTCTTGGCAAACATCTTTGCCAAATAGCTGATTGTTTGATAGGTGGGTTTCCCATGTCCTAGCTTGCGTTTTCAAAACTACATCTTTGGTTCTTGTTCAAGTCTTTTGCTTGTTGGCGGCCCGTGGCAGCCGGGTTCAGAACGTTTATCATTCGAAAGGTAGTGTTTAGCTACCTGAGTTCCTCGCAGCAGGGTTTGGTGCAACTTTGTTTTGACCGTTTTTTGGTTTGCAAGAAACTTGGTTCTGTGGGGAGGCTTTAGAATTCCCTCTCCAGATGTGGCATCAGCTCCAAGCAGCATATATCAAGCATGATCAAGCCTTATCACCGAGTGTTTCTGCTAGATTCATTGCTTCGTCTTGAAGAAAACGCTTTGCTCAAACAAACATATTCCGAGAATGTTCCTTGAACATGTCTTTAGACATCATCAGTGGAGATCATCATGATACTTAGGCAGTTTGGATTGTTTTTGTGACGATTACTTTTTCAGTAGAGACTGCAGGATTCCATACACTTATCGAAAAAGGATAGCTGTCCTAAAAAATGGCAGCCTCGTTGGAACTAAGCGTTATATCATATTGTCTAAAAGAAAGGACATATCCAGCGAACCTTTTTTTGCAGGGAATGTTTTAGCCTTTCAAGGAGCATTGTTGCTGCATAATTTTGTTTCAACAACGCGTTTGTCTTCACAAACAAATTGCCGTATTGCGTTCTATGAAGAGGATCGCGCCTAGTTCCATGAAAACGCTTCCTAAAAAATTGAAATCGTACCCCCAGAGGAACCGCATTGGATTGTTCTGTATGGTTCGGCTTTGCGAGGAACATATTTTTTGCGCAGTACAGCCTTTTGGGACGAAGGCTGCAATTCCATTATCTGACACACCACGTTTAGAAAGTGACATTGCAAAATCCAAGAGCACGCTGGCGTGTGTGGAAACATTATTTTGCGACGGATTTTGTTTTTCGTGTTTTTCCGGGATATAGTTGCCTGAACGTTTTGACAGAAACCTAATTACTTGTTTATATAAATATAGATTGCACGTTTTGAATGTGAAAATGTGCTGTTCATAACAAAAGATTGCCAAAGCCTCCGAAGCGAGACTGCAGTGTGTGAAACTAATTGCACGCATTGTGATGTATATTCCCCACTTGCCACTTGCCAGATGAGGGCCTCTAGATTTTTGCAAACAAGGCATCCCGGAGGGAAAGGGACCAAGACAGAGACAGAGACAGGTACACGCCCAGATGCCTACGCCGGCATCACTTGTCGCTAGTTTGTTTGCCAGCTACGTATACACAACCACTCCATAGCGACCTGGTTCGTTTTCTCAGTTTCTACGGGCCCGAACCTTTTAGCGAGTTCGTGAGTTGTCTGCCAGCTCTCTGGGTCCCTACGGGCCTGATCGCCACGGCAAGCCCGCCAGTTCACTCTCCATGGCAAACCTGCCAGCTCAAACCTCCCCGCCCCCGTGCGCGAAAGAGAGTTTGTCAAGCTGTTAGGGTTTCAGGGACCCGAACACTATGGCAAGTTTGCTGCACCGTGTGCCAGATAGAATGACCGACTGAATCCATCACACAATGCCGAAAAAAATGTCAGAAAAAAATGGCTGGAATTGTGCCAGCGAAAATGCTAAACAGAATGTCAGCAAATATTTAAATACGTCTTGTTGAAATGCCCGACAAGATGGTAGATAGAATGCTACATAAAATGTAATTCAAGGCGGATTTCATGTCAGGTAGTTGATATCAGGTAGAATGCCGAAAACAAGATCCATGTGTATGGAAAGCTAATAAACTCCCAGAAGAAATGCCAAATGGAGTATCGGGATATATGCCCAATAGGTTCCTACAACATATTTCACTTAAGGAGGCCAGATGAAACACCAAACATGGCAGATGAAATACCTAAAAGGATGCGTTTAGGCAAACACGACATGCCACATAAAATGCCAACATAATAAGATACAACGCTAGAGAAGATGTCGGGGACCATTTCTTTGTGCATGTCACACAGGACTCCCAAATACAATTTCAAACACGCCGAACGGAATGCCAGTGAAAATTGCCCCGCTAAAAAATTATTGAAGGCAAGTAAGATCTCAAAAGGTATGCTACAAATAATGTCAAACAAGACTGCCACATAGGACATAGAATGTTAGACGACAGGCCAGACACTATGTCAATTAGAATGCTTAAAGCGAGAGCATAAATGCCGCATAAGATTGCGAATTGAATTTAAGCGTATATGCCATGATATATGCAGCGGTCGTGATCGCACGAAGTAAAATATTCGAAATGTTTTCCATGTTTTCGTCTTTCATGCTTGAGAACGCCGGGCCCAGACAAATTGGCGAACCCGCAGGTTCCCTAAGCCTTCCCCAACCCAAAGGAGCGGAGGTGTTTGGAGGTTTTCTCAGTGCTGGCAATTTTTTCCTCATGCGTTATCATTCTTCATTATTTCATGTTGCCTCGTCACGCCTCGTCGTGTCTCATTATGCCTCATTATGTTTCATTCTGTCTCATCATGTTTCCTTTTATTTACCATGTCCCATCGTGTTACCTTTACAACATTACCTTGCCAACCGTGGCACGCGATCCGCTGACCGTGGAACTCACCATGTTGAGTTTATTGGATCATGATGCTAGGGGTGCCACCGGAGAAGGAGATCTTGAGGTAGAGGTGAAGGTGGCACAGGAACGCCTGGTTGTCCCCGAGCTACCGGCATTCCTGCACAGCAACGGGAAACGCAAAGGAATCTTAGTCTACACTGTGATTTGGCCAGGATGCCTTCGGCTGCTTGGAGTACGGGCCTGCGGGCGGCACCTCCATGGAAGGTTCCTGTGCAGAGGAGGTGGTAATCCTACTCCCCTCTCCTGGTCTTGGCGGAGGACTTTAGCGGCCTGCCTGCCGGCACCCACATGGCAGTGATGGCCATCACGGCCGAAGGGTGGGCGCAGGGCCACCCATTCGAGGCCATGTGGGTGCCGGCAGACTTCCTCGAGCGAAGGAGGCGAGTGGGGTGCGCGCTGGAACTTTAGAAGCGTAACTTCCGACCCATGGAAAGATACAGCAAGAGTCAGCCAGCCGGCCAGCCAGTCAGTCAGTCAGTCAGAAGAAGACAAATCAAGACACTCGCGTGCGCGAGTAAAAAAAAAATCGCGAACTGTTGTGTTTTTGAAAGGTTTGTGACTGTGGAACCCATGATGCCCAACGGCGTTGCAGGTTTTGCTGAATTCCTCCAGATCAAGATGCATATTTTCTTCCGCTAACTTTGAGAAACGCGCCCATGTACGATTATTGTCATGTGATATCTACTGGCTTGTACTGCGAAACAGAAGTTGGATATCATAAATGCCCCAGATATCCATTGACAACTTTCTCTCCTGCTTTTCGACGTTAAGTGGTTGTCAACATAGTAGCAAAGAAAGCGACCGGCAAACCATACCATGCTACTAGAAGGACAATTCTGTCGTAGTTGTTCGTTATTTTTTCCGATTTTTCGTGGGAGCGTTTGCGGCATCATTTTTTCAAAAATGCACGTTGCCCATTTGAATTGAAGATTTTGTTTTAAAATTGTGAACATTTGGTTTCAAAAATGGCTGAAGTCCCGAGCGATTGATGTAACGCCGACGACCAAAAAAAAATATTATCAAAAAGATTGCATTTGGATGTGGTAACGTTTTACGGCGGCATTGATTTGAACAGATGGAGGAGAGGAGCGTAATTTGTTTTAGCCTCGCCGAAAAATTGTTTCCGTCAAAAAGTTGCCGGTGGTGAACTCTAGGAAAATAGTTGCCTCATATTTATTTACCGCGTTCTGCCGAATTTTTTGCACACTGCTACGAAAACCGTCTCCGTAAGACACAATGGCGCATGCAGCTCCTTGACAGTAATCGCTTGAAATGAGGAGAAAAAAACCAAGTCCTTGCGATCAACAGGAAACCGCGCAACTCATTTTCAGCACCGCTGTCACCGCAGACAGCGAATTTCCAAGGTGGCGCAAAGCCATTGTTGGCTCTGCTTTCGTAGGTGGGGGGTGATAGCATGAAAACTGATGCCTTGAAGCGCGTTCACGAACATGAGAAATATTTTCTGGCTGGTCAGCAGCTCAATCGGGTGATTGCCTCGATTTTTGCGAACTACGTCGGGCGAAGTGATTTCGATCCTCGCTAAACAAGCTGGCAAAGCCCGAGCTGCTGCACATCGGAGGAGCTGGCAGCGGAGGTGACTTGGACTGCACGGAGCTGATCAATGAGTACCGTACTTTTATGTTGCTACATTGCTGATAATCAATTTGACAACTAGTTTTAATTTATAGTCTTTCAGGCTCAAAGCACGGCTAATGTGGACCCAATTGATGTTTTGTTAAAAAAAAAAACTGTTGTCATGTGCAATCTTTATTTTGTTTTCAATTACATTTGACATAATGTGCAATCCAGGCAACTGATGCAGCTAACCCTTCTGGCCCTGTCGCATTTTCTTCGCCAGCCCCGGTTCCTCGACAAGCGTTATTTTCTTAAATCTTTTTGGTGTCATGAGTCTGTTAACTGATCAATGTAACCCTTCCATGTTTGAGACATGACTGTCGTTTTGTAGATAGATATATTTAGGGTACACGTATACATGTGTGTATGAATATTTACACCTGGGTTTGTATGGCTTGTGGAAAGGCTGCACTTTCCATCGTTCCTTGGTTGGTGGCTGATGTTCCTTAGCCGAGTTTAACCAGGGCCATTTGCCTCGGGCGTGGTTCAGCTGGACTAACCGCAGGGTGGGAGCCAAGCTAAACATATTTATTTTCCATTAGGCAAATGATTATAACACCTTATATAGTCAACACAAACTTTGGTCAACCAGGAAAACTGTATAGATAATACTTTCTTGTTCGTTTGTATCCACCTGGACTTCTTTGAATCTAAGGTTGAAAGCAGCATTGGAGTGGGTGAACAATCACCGGTCCAAGCACAGACCGGTGATTGTTCGCTGTAGATGGGGCAAGAACAGAAGTGCGGCCCTGGCATGCGTCCTTTACTCCCTCTACAATGAGTGTTCGTGGAGATCTGCTGTCACGTGTCTGCAGTTGTTTCTTTCATTGAGGTTACGTTCCCATTTTTTTGACTTCATGCGTTCCAAACTGCGTTGAAACTTGGTTTGCTATTCTTTGAGGTGCACCAAGTTTCGGAACTATGAAACCCATCTCTGACACAGAGCTTTGCGGATGTCGGGCCATTCACGACACTTATCTTTACACTGGTGGGATTCACATTTGGCAACGAGTAGCACGTTTCCATAAAATGTTTCATGTCCCAAACTTTGTCAGGTACCTGAGAAGCATCTCAACACCCGCTGGGAGGAACTCAGGAGAGGGCATGGGGTTGGGTCTAGCCAATATATGTCATGGTATCGCGACTAAAAGTAAAAACAAAAAGTCGCGCTGGCCTGGGGCGCGCCGTCCTGCGGATTCGTGCCTTCAGCTGCTGACATGACTCGAAGACGCCGCTTGAACTCGAAGAAAAATTTGCATTCGCATCGTTTAAGGTCAGGCTCCGACGACTGGGATGCGGACTGGGGCCTCCAATCAGGGGTACTGGGACTTCGACGGCACGCGCTTAAGCAAGCTGGTTCTCATGATATAAATTTTAGCCGTGAACACTTTTGCGCGTGAGGTCCCATGTTGGCGCTTCAGACAGGGAGGAATGCAGCGCAAGTGTTACATTTTGTTGCACGGTGATGGCATCATTCTCAGAAAATAATCTGGATGAAAGGTACCCCTACCTACACGCAAGTCTGTGCGAGGCCCAGCAACACAGATGAGGTGATAACCGCGGGCACAAAAGTTTACCCACGCTGCTTCGATAGGCCCACGAAGGAGACCTCCGACTCCTTCCGATCAGTAATTCTTCGTCTCGAACCTGACTTTCCACGCTCTGTTTTCGCGCGTCAGCCTGCGCCGCCTCTGGGTTCGCACCGGTATGGTTCAGTTATGCGTGCGTTGCGCGTTGGGCGCTTTAGTCACTGCGCTGGGTTTCGGGTTGCGTTTATCTCGTTGGTGCCACGCATACGCAAAGTGAGCGCTCCAGGTGAAGTTTTTTTTGTTCTTGCCCACGCGGGGGTTGACATATTGACCGTCTAATTGCTGTTGAAGGGGCGAACCACCAAAAAAAAATAATAACTTAGCGGACTGCAGTTTTGAAACGTTGGGGTTTTCAGTGTTTGGATTTAAAAATATCGGAGTGTTGCTACTGTTCATTGTTGCTGCTGTTGAATTGTTCGGTTTTTTTGGGATTTTAAAAAATCGTGTTGCTAGCGTTTTGCGGGCCATCATAGTTCTCAAACGCCCTGATTTTTCGATTGTCCAAAGTATGTTCTGGAGAAATATATCGATGCTATGTGATCCCGTTGCCTGAAATGTATTGCGCCGTTTTGTCTTGCAGCGTGATTTTTAATATACTTTGCTTTTTCGGGAGATAAACAAAACATTATATTTCGTGCTGCGCATGGAAAACTGAAGTTGTTGTAATTTTTTAAAAGCAGTGCGCAAGTATGTTTTTGTTACGGCATTTTGAAACTTATTGGGAACATCAGGCTCACGAGGGAACCGGGTAGATTCAGTAAATCCCACCGCGACCATTTTTGAATTGTGAAAGACCCATAGGCCTGGGAGGAATGGCAGAAGAGTTGAGGAGTCGCTCACCAAGAGCAGGCTATGAAGCAGAACAAGCCCCGCCAAACAGACAAAATTCGCAAAGACCTCCTAGCATTACAAGCCTTAATCCACACACAAGGAGGCAGGCTCAACACTATTGACCCAAGGTCAGCACATACAAAGGATCAAGTGCAAAAGCAAGAGCAACTCGAAGCATCCAAGCAGGCCATTGTCTCCAGCTGGCCAGACTCAGCCGGACCAGCAGACCGCACACAAGCTGTTGAACAGCTGGTCAATCGCCATGACAACGTGAAGGGAAAATACGCAAGCACCACCACCCTTCGCACAAAACAAAGATGGTCCCAATTCAGCATAGCGGAATTTCTCACAAAAGAGGCCAGAAACGAATTTGTGGAACTTGTGGGAAAGGATGCCCTGATTTGCCATGAACAAATCGCAGTGGGTAGAGCCCAGATCCTCAAATAGCAGCGCGAAGCCGACCAACCCTTCCGCTGTGCAATAGCAATTTTCTCACCAGGTTGCGGGGTGGCCTCTCTGGTTTCCCCTTCGGTGTGCTGTCCACAGAGATCGGACCTGCAGGTGCCCTTGCCTTTGGGGCTGCCGAAGTCGCCTTTGGCGATACTGGGGCTGCCTGGGTCGCCTTTTGGGATTGGTGGTGCCTTGGCTGGCGCCTTAGCTGGGACCTTTGGAGGGGTCTTTGGAGCCAATGGCGTCCCTGCATTCAAATAGCGGAACATGACAAAACCCAAATCACCATCTATGTTGCTGAACCCCTAACATCCGAATGGCAGCAGTGCGGAGGACAGAACGGAACCACACGAAGGGCAGACGGCTGCAAGCCACAAGACTTTTTCAACATTCACATCGAGACACCTGCCAAGCAGACAGCAGCAGCCCTTGACACACAGCACGCCACACTGCAGCACCAGCGGAAGCAAACCCACACCAAAGATGAGAACGATGAGATGGACGGAGGTCTTCCTGACCTGAGAAGGCAGCGCAAAGGTGAGGGCAAGCATGCGGCGCAAAGGCGCCAGTAGGACGCAGCTAACCACCACCCCATGCAGCATCAGCTTCGGCCACACCAACTTTTAACGACCATTTCTGATTGGGATAACAATCTTGCCGCCCAGTAGGCGAGCCGGGCGAACCGCGGGGGGCTGACCCTATGACCATTTCTACCGACCATTTCTTGACATCACACATTAATCACACAACGTACCACATCCCCAAAAGGCCCCAGCGGCAACAGAGATAGCAAAACCGCTCCAGCAAAAAACCAAGTTTCAGGTCCGAAGCCGCCCGTTTACGACGACAATGCAACCGACAACAAAAACGCAACGAACAAAGACGCATCTATCGGTGGTGAAAATCTAACATGCTATGCGGGGCAGAGGACCATGGGGGAGCTGGGTTGGGCGCCCGCATCCCAGGTCTTACACGCAAGACTGAAACCTTTACGCCCTTGACAGACGCGCGTCTAGCTTCACACACGCGCCTCTACGAAGAGCACCGCAACCTCAACAAAGCCAGTGGAACGCAGCATCTTTAACATATGGTTTCAAATTCAAAATCGTCACCTTCAACGTCCGCTCCCTTTGCAAGCAACTATGCACAGACAAATTCTTGATCATACGCGCAGGCACGACATTCACATCTTGTGCATGCAAGAGACGAGATCTAAGAACACAACCCAGTATGTAGTTGACAATTTTATCTTCCTGACTGTCAGCACTGTGAATACCAATCAACCAGAGTATGCAGGAGTAGGCTTCGTGTTGTCCACAATGGCCCGGAATGCCCTTTTGCGCACTCCTTTCATTAACAGCCGAATTGCTTGCATCTCAGTGCTTATACGAGGAGGAGAATTAAACATCCTAAATACATATGTACCACAGAATGCCCGACCAGAGGATGAACGTTACAACAGGCTATTTCCCAAATTGCTCGCAAAGGACCTTTTGTTGTGTTAGGGGACTTCAACTCACGACGTCAAGGCAGACATGCTTTGGGACCACACATGTTTGGGAAAGTGTGGACAGCTGTGGGGGAAGAGACCGATAATAGGTTCCTACTTTTAGATTTTTGTCGTGCAAATGATTTAATCGTGGCCAACACATGGTTCCAACAACCGGCAGCCAAACAAGTAACCTTTAAAGAACCGAGTACGCATTTTTTGCCTCCTGACAATACCGATTGGGATCCCGCTAACTTTGCGCAACTGGACTTTTGCCTTTTACCTCAGCGTTGGCGTAACTCCCGCAAGAATAAGAGCAAATTTGGACTCCGACCATTTTCCCGTTGTTTTGTGCTTGCAAGTTTAACTCGGAGCTAAACCAAAGGCGGCACACCGCCCACGTTGGGACTTCCAACAGGCAACGGCAGCCCAAATAGATGCAATGAACGACACAATCACTACAATGCTCGAACCGTGGATACCTTACCAGGACCCTACCGCTCGATGTGGCACCCTAAGTACATTGTATGCCCAAGCCATCGACGCCCACATGCCAAAACAAACCCTTCAACCTAAACAACCATGGATCACACAAACTACCCGCCGGGTTGGAAATGGGCCGAGTAAAAACAGCATTTTCATGTGACTTGCAAGAAGTCAATCATGCGTCTCGCAGTGTTTTTTCATGTTTTTATGTTGTCCATGAAGGTCAATTCTATTGTGATTTTGAATTTTCATTGGGATTTACTGTATATAGTTGACATGTCGGAGTGCGAAAAAGGTTCCTTTTGGG
>Ga0126342_10004763_pt1 | contig 23339 bp, 26 predicted proteins | sample Cyp1metagenome_FD_92528 | JGI IMG/M metagenome (GOLD analysis project Ga0126342, IMG submission 92528) | Coral microbial communities from Lord Howe Island, Old Settlement Bay, Australia - Cyphastrea 1 metagenome | ecosystem: Host-associated > Invertebrates > Cnidaria > Coral ...
GTTGTTTTACCGGGGTCCGTGGAATATTCTATCTGTCTTTAAAGGTATGACAGAATTCTATCTGTGAGGATTTGGTGTTTAGTTCAAAATTTTGAATATTCTATCTGGTAGAAATTGACTATACATATTCCGCAGTGAAATCCTCCCTCTTGAATCCCTCTTCTAGGCATTTGGGCTCTGGATGTCGTCCCGGGGTCCTAGCAGCAACTCGTGTGGTTTCAACTGCGGTCTCTCGCTGCGCGCTTCCAAGCCCGCCAGCAGCGAGGCTGCAGCCAGCCGCAGCACTGAGGAGGGCTCCGCAGATTTCGTGGTCCAGATTTCCAGCTGCAACACTTCCTACACAGCTGGGATCAGCTGGAATGCAGCTGGGATCCAGCTGGGATCCAGCTGGGTAGGGGTCTCCAACTGATCAAAGGATTGAAGCGAACCAGTGATGCTGAATGATGCTCAACCTGAGAAGGGGGCACGAGCCTAGCAAAGACTTTCCTACCAGCATAACCTCATGCTCCTCACTCCGCCCGTCCTTTAGAGAACCAAGAAGGAAAACAAATATGCCGTCCCCAAAGACTTCAGAAACAAATAATGATCACCGTGCTCCTGACCCTCTTCACCCTCCGTGACCAAGAAGTTCACTTTCTTCACCTTCTGGTAGCGACAATTGATACAAACCGGCCTCTCCTTTCCTCTTTCCCCTGTAATTGTTGTTCTAGAGATTCTAGAGAGGGCGAAGCACCGCAGAACAGTACGAACCCCAGAATGGACTTGCCTAAAGCTATGAACCTTCTCACCAAACTGTGCCAAGTCACGGGCGAGAAGAGTGGGGGCACCATGAGCCATCGATCAAACCGAAGTCGCTGACGGTATTCTTCGAAGGCTGGTGCAGTTTCCCATTCCTCGGAAGCATTCAGCATTTCTGACCGATTTGAGCATACAGTAATCGAAGAAGAGCTTTGCTGGAATCAAGTGCATCAGCTTGATAGAATCAAGTCCTGGGTGTCCTGGGTCTACTTCTGACTGTCTGTATGCAAGCCAAGTCTCGGTCTGGGAGCAACAAGTTGCTTCAATTTCCAACTCCACCATTGCCGGTGCGGAGACTGTTAGCAGGTGTTGATCCTTCAGGGGCAAATACATTGGCCTTTCATAGAAGGTACTGCTGTCGACCACATCCTTACAGGCAGAAGTGGAGGCTTGGCAAGTTCGAAACCAGCAGTCCATGCTCACTGGCCCTTCATGGGCCTCCCGTGATCATGTTTCCCAGTCTACAATTCGAAGGGAGCTGGTTAGGCCCTTTCCCCGGCAAATTAACTAGAACACTTCTTCTGCTTGCCAAGACTCAAGGTCCCCGGCCTGTATAACACAAGGCCCACATCGTCGGCTGATCCAACGCCAACCTGAACGCTTGCGTTTGGGCATGATATGGGATGATACACTCATCAACATCATCAACAATCAGGACTTGAGAGCTGAGACATTCAAGAGTACCACGGGTCAAAAACTTGATCTCAGATGATTCAAACAAATTCTGCATGGCTGTGCAAAGCAGCTGCTTCTGCGATTCTCATGAAGTGCGTCTGGCGTATTCGTTTAGATGCGGGCTGCCAAATGAACAATCGCTGCAGGAGCTTCAGCACCAGAAAAATATTCCTTTTTGTCCTAAGCTTTATCATAGCCTTTGCTCGGCTGGTTCTGCATGGGTTGATCAAGCTGCTCTCTTTCAACAGGCTTGAACATGCAGCGGAGCTCTTGCACCACCGAGTTGCCGCGGTCAAAATGGTTTCCATTTATATAAGCATCAATCATCTTCCCGCGCATCCTCGCCAGCACAAATCCACCATTTGGCAGGCACACCGCCTACATCTTCTTCACGGACGCAGGACAAATGCGGATGCGCCCCACTACATCTGCAATAGTTCTGGTGCCCGTACGGCACATCCATCTCAAAAACTTTATCCTCAGGGAGCCACATCCCTACTGCTATGGTTCGGACCGCATGGTCACCCCAGCGGTGCAGCCAAAAGCCTCCCATGGAATCCAAGTATCTGAAGTAATCCTGATATGGATCTGAACGGAACCAATCAAGTTGCACAATCTCGATGTCGTTCATATAGAGCTGATAGGTCCATTGTATATCATCCTCTCGCACAAATTGGCGCAGGATTGGAGTTCCTCTGGGATCAATGCCCTTCATCTTCATGTACATCAAGGAATGATCCCAAAAGTGCCGCACAGCTCCAGGCAAATCGGGAAGCACATGCGACCAAGTGTAGACGTAGTTGCCTTCATGCATGGCTGCAATGGGATCGGCGCTCACTTCTGCTGGGAAATATCCATCCGTATCCAAAGTCATCGCATATTCAAACTTCTTCAGGACGGGTTGCAGGAAGATCGTTCCACTCCGAAAACGACACATGCCTCGATATCCCAAGGACCATTTGATTTCTTCCAAAGCCGCTTTGCGGCTTGGATCCTCCATGATGAACTCGGGCACCTAAAAATGAGCAACGCTCATCAGAGCCCCTGACAAACATCAACTGCGTTATACAAGTTGGCAAATCAAAGTCGTCCACGGGGTGCTTTACCAATAGTACCGCACAGGGCGGCGGCGGAAGTTTTAAAAATAGGAAACCTATATGGTTGGAGCTGTGGTGGTGCAATGAGTCTAGTGTAATGTAATTGAGTGTTTTGTAGTCTAGTGTAGCGTATTGTAAAATAACGTAGTTGCAGTCGCAGCTGTAGTTGTAGTTGTAGTGTAATGCAGTGTAGTGTAGTGTGGTGTAGTATAGTGTAGTGTCGTGTCGTGTAGCGTGGTGTAGTGTAGCGTAATGTGCTGCAATTAGTGTCGTGTAGTGTAGCCTAATGTAGTTGTAGTTGCAGTTGCGGTTGCAGCTGTAGTTGTAGTTGTAGTTAGTGCCGTGTTGTGTCGTGTCGCGTAGTGTGGTATAATTGAGTGTAGTGAAGTGTAGTGGAGCGTGGTGCAACGTAGTAATTATAGTGTAGTGTAATGTAGCGTAGTGTAATGTAGTTGTAGTTGTAGTTGTAGTTGTAGCGTAATGAAGTGTAACTGAATTTAGTGTAGTGTAGTGAAGTGTAGTTAATGCAGTTGTAGTTGTAGTTGTAGTTGCAGTTGCAGTTGTAGTTGTAGTTGTAGTGTAGTGTAATGTAGTGTGGTGTAGCGTAGGGTAGTGTAGTGTAGCGTAGGGTAGGGTAGTGTAGCGTAGTGTAGTGTAGTGCAGTGCAGTGTAGTGTAGTGTAGTGTAGTGTACTTGGTGTGGCGCAGCGTACTGTAATGTAGTGTAGTTGTAGTTGTAGTTGTAGTTTGTGTAGCGCAGTGTAGTATAATATAGTATAGCGTAGTGTAGTGTAATGTAATTGAGTGTAACGTAATGTAGTGTAGTGTAGTGGGGTGTAGTGTAGTGTAATGTAATTAGTAAAGTGTAGCGTAGTGTAGTGTAGTGTCGTGCACTTGTAGTTGTAGCTGTAGTTGATTGTAGTTGTAGTTGCAGTGTAATGTAGTGGAGTGGAGTGTAGCGTAGGGTAATTGAGTGTAGTGTAGTGGAGTGTAGCGTAGTGTAATGCAATTAGTGTATTGTAGTGTAGTGTGATGTAGTGAAGTTGTAGCTGTAGTTGTAGTTGTAGTGTAATGTAGTGTAGTGTAGTGGACTGCAGTGTAGTGGTGGTTGTAGTTGAAACTGCTACAAAACCCTCACGCATAGATGTCCTTTTCCCATTGGTTGGTTGGTTACTAGAGGGGTTTGCTTACCCCTTTAACAAAAGGTAAATGATGATAGGTGGTATACAAAACCGGCCCATCTATTCTTACCAAAAGGACATTAGCCCTCACGTTTTTGCTTACTTTTGACAAGGCGCGCAATCATCACAATCCCCTGCTCCTGCCACGCAAAACGGCACCTAAACGTCCAAAAGTGTTCCGTGCCCCTCAATTTTTTTGCACTTTTGACTTCGAAATGTGCTTCGCGCCACAACGGCGTGCACTTTTTCGACAGTGCAACTTCCAAAAGTGCTCCGACACTGAGGTGTTTTGTACATTTTGACTTCCACATGCGCAACGGCGTGCACTTTTTCGACATCGCAACTATCGCAACTACCAAAAGTGCTCCAAACGTGATGTGCTTTGAGCTTTTTCACTTCGAAATGTGCTTCGCGCCAGAACGGCGTGCAACTTTTCATCTCCAATCTGGCCAGATGGCTCCGCACCCGCTGCTTTAGCGAGCCTACTTTTCGACCCTCCGGAGCCACAAATCATTGGAAAAACACAGTGTTTCGCGACTTTTCTACCTTTTCACGCAACTGCATCTTCTGTCGTCTGACTCTTTCTCTTCCCTGATCTTCTTTCTTCTTTTCTTCTCTTCTCTGATTCTTCCCACCTCTGGTTTTCATCTGTCCATATTGTCGGAAGTTTGACTTCTAAAGTTCCTTCGATAATTATATTCATATCTGAGATATTGAAATATTACGTTTTGATGTATGCGTGTATGCATGTATGGATGCATGTATGCATGGATGGATGGATGGATGGATGCATGTAATGTATGCAACGTAATGTAAATGTAAATGGTAATGTAGATGTAAATTGTAATGTAATAATGTAATGTAGTGTAATGTAGCGGTAATGTATGCGCGTACAACACCAGGACAAACTTGTTCCTCTTGACTAGCCGCTGCAACCCTCTCCCCTTAGACTCCTGACAGGTTTCATATGAATCACATGGCGGATCGCGGATCAGCTGGTTTGCTTTAAAAGAGTCTTAATTTATTCAGACTTGAAATACGATCCGCCGCAGGCCATGCGAAATGAAGATAATTGATCCGCGGCTGAGCATCATGATGCTTATAAGACTCTAAACGGGAAAAAACTTTCTTCCTCCTGATGTATGTGTGCGTGTGCATGCATGCAATGTAATGTAATGTAACGTAGCGTCACGTGACGTGACGTGACGTGACGTGATGTAATGTAATGTATGAATGTATGTATGTATGATTATGTATGTGCACACATGTAAATACGATTAAATACGATTAAATAAGTATTTCCTCATTTATTTCAATGTATTATATATATTATGTATATATATATATATGTTTATTTCTTTATTTTTGCATGTGAATGATATCACCGTTCCATACAGTTCCATACAGTTCCCAATATTTCTGAATACTCCCCCAACATCCCCCAACATCCCCCAACGATTCCTAGAGTCAAGCAAAGCTTTGAAAAAATTCGAGCCTTGAGGTAGTCATCTACATATGCAAACCAAATACGATTCTTCGAGGCATTCACCACCTGTTGGCGGTGAACGTCTGAAAGCCCGTCATGAAAAATCACCACTGGGTAGTCAAACCGCCGATTGAAACGACGCCAGAGACGAGGTAAGCTGTGCTGAATATCTTCGATGTCAGTGTCATCATCCGAGGTAAGGTAATGAAGCACCGCCGTGAAGTTGCGCTGTGCATCCTGAGGGCTCTGGTCCAATTGCTCGCACAAGGGCCCCCGGAAAGGTGGAAAACATTCGCAGAAACCCTCCACACAGCGGCCTCGACCTGTGGACTCCAAGAAATATCGCATGCCAGGAATCTCAATAATCTCCTTCACAGCCCACTGTCTTGAGATGCTTCTAGACCCACTCCGCGACTCAGGACGAACTGCAACTAGACCGTCTAGATCCTGGTCCGTGGCATCAACCTCGCCTTCCATCTGAAAGCCTCCTGGGGAATCTTCACCCGCAGCCTGCGCAGCCTGCGCAGCCGCAGCTCTAGACCTCTGGCAGTCCGCATCCCCAGAGATCCAGCCACGTTCTGATTTGATCTCAGCTGGTCGGCCAGCCCAAATCCAACAAAGTGGTTGACCATAGACCGCCGTTGGATCATAGGTCCAATAACTGCAACTGTTGCTGTTGCAGTGTGCCACACAAGCTCCAACAGAATCCTGCAGACTCTCTGAAGCCGCAGCATCGTTGCCCCAGCCTCGATGATCTGGGCGAATGCAACTGGCCATTTTGGGATCATCCACCTGTGCCAAGTGCTTTGCACAGTCAAAGTTCCGTTGCTGAACTACAATGCTTTGGCGATCCAAGAAGTGACACAGAATTTTCTCCTTCTCTCTTGAGTGCACTGATGGATCTGACAATCGACCCATGTCAGGACCTCCCAGCAACTCCAGCTTGGAGAAAAAACGGTGCGCTGGTAAACAATGCCATCCTCTCAGCCAACTAGCAAAGCTATCCTGTTGGTTTCGGCTGGCCAAGCCTTTTTGGATATCTTTCCGGACGAACACGGCGTAGGCACCTGAGACATGGTGCAGGACGTAGCGAAACTTCTTGACTTGCATACGTTCTAGCATCCTGCTCACCGCAGCCAAAGAACATTGCCCAAGCCACATTGCTGATGTCAAATACTCATCCATGAATTCGTTGCTGGTAACATCGGTCAAATGCTCCGAGCTGTGCTGGACCCATCCCTTTGCCAAAGGAGTGCTTTGCAAAGCTGGACGCATCACATGCCACCATGCTTCAAAACGAGGAGTGACTTCAAACGGTGGAGGAATGATGGGGTTGATTGGGACCACCAGAATTTTAGGCTTCAAAGGAGCTCCAGAAAAGAGGTACTCAATCGCGTAGCAGTTGTGGGTTGCCGGATGCAAGAAGAAAAGGTCAGGTGAAGGTTCTGGCGATTGGCGCCACACAACATCCAAGCGGTGGAACAAGTGCTCGATGGAGACAGTGTCAAAGTGGTGGCTACCATATCCTTGCAGCACATCATAATAGCTGCTGGGAGCCGCTTGTGACACATCCCCCAACCTTCGTCCAGCCATCCGAAGCTCTCCGATGTATGGTGGATGTATGTTCACTGAGAAAACATAGCCTCCAAATCCCAAAACCTCCAGGCACAAACTTGGGTCATAGTGCACGTTTTTTCCGGTGCAACTGAAGTTTTGCGCCCATGCACCTGTGCCTGTGGGGCGCAAGGCGATGAAAGAGTGAGAGAGATCCATGTGAGCCGCCTCAATTTCATCCAGCAGTTGTATGACTTTCGGCACCGCGTTTTTCTCACCCCAGGCGCTAAAACGCCAACGCCTTGGCCAGCCACTCTCCGTGGAGAGGTCACCTTCTTGGCTCAGGAAGGGGGATGCAACGCCTTGACAAAGCTGACCACTGGAGGAACTCTTTCCGCCAGGACCAGAGTATAGCCGCAGGGCAGCACCAGCCGTGGCCAGGGACCTCAAAACAGTAAAGGAAAGCTCCCCTCCATCCATCACATCGCCACGCGGACGTGGAGAAATGTATGAGCTCGAAGAAGCTGCAGGATTGGAGGTGTCGAAGGTGACACCAGACAGGATAATATGACTTTGATTGTTCTTGGACTGCAAGGACAGCACCTGCATGGCCGGAAACAAAATCCTCGAAGCCACGCGAGCCACACAAGTAGCGTGTGCCTCGTCCCAATCGATTCCTTCAGGGGCTTGATCCGGACCTCCCATCTGAAGATTTGCAGCATAAGTCTTGGCTTCCCGGAGATACATTTGAGAAGCAGCCCTGAAATCATCAGATGGCTCGTCCAGCAATAGCTCGAGGTCCAACTGCAAGTTGTTCAACTTTTCTACCAGTCGTACTGTTGAGAATGACGTCTCTAGGTCTGGTTCGGTGCAGGCCTGAGGACATAAAATCAAGCAAGCAAATAGGCGGAAAGACTCAAATATCTCCAAGAAGTCTTGCGCCAATGAATTGATCTGAAAAAGTCGGATGTGCTCCGCCACTACCTTAGCCCTGCCGTGGCTGTAGCCACCATAAAAACCCAAGAAGTGCTCCAAGGTATCCTCCAAGTTTTCATAAGTGGCAAAGAGCTGCCGGTCGAAAGGACATTGAAGGGGTCGCAAACTAGTGGAAACTGTGACACAAACCACAGCTGCCAGGATCTGGCGCACCATTGCACATGCCGCAGCGTGCCGCAGTGTTCCGCGATCCAAGTCGAGCAAGCCGGAGGATGGTTCTTTTCTTTGCTTTGCGTGCCCTGCTCTGGAATCTCTGCTCTAAGGTTGTGGCAATGTGGCAAATGGTTTCTACTTGGAGTTGTGGGATCTATTAATGCTTGGGCGATTTCATACCAGTTTCATCCGATTTGGTGTAGCACTGAGCCTAGGGGCCAACTCCAGTCCGTTGAATACAGGCATCGTTCTACTAGCCTGGGCTAAACACTGCGAGTTCGATGCAAGTCGAAGTGGCGAATAGGCTTTTTGGTAGTCTCAATTCTACTCCACTAAAAGATGCTAGAAGGGGATGTGCAAATGGCACGTTCATGTCCAAATTCAGCACTGCGCTGCGTGCCTGACAACCAACAATACTCCACGATATGCAAACTGACATGAATGACCTGCGTAGAATTTGGCCACCTTTGTGATTGATGACCTGTGACCCATGACCCATTCAGCTGGTTTATTAGCCTAAAGATGTCTACAGATGCCTTAAAAGAATGCATTGAAAGTTCTTCTCCAAATTTCGTCGAAGGCAGAGGCACTGTCTGGCTGTGTGGAGTTGGAGGCAGCTGCAGCCAAGGGAAGCTCGGGCGCAACACCTGGTGCCACTGTGAGGTGCTGCACAAAGCGCACCACATCGATCATGGATTCCTGTCAAATGAGAAAATCACCGAGTCAATCACATGATGATCACTGGCGAAAGCAAGTTCTCTAAACCTTACAAACCATCACAAATCATCACAAACCAGACAAGACATGACAAGATCATACAATACAGAGGCGTATGGTCCGTATGATTGTGTGCATGACTGTGCATGTTCGAGTTTTCAATGACAGTGGTGATAGTGGCTTTTCTCGAACACAATGACAAGCATTCACCAAGCCAGGAGCTCAAACAACAGGAAGAGAACTTGCTCGTACAAAAGCAGAAGAAGTTGAACTGTGAAAGTGGGCACGAGGATTAATATATAATAAGGAAAAACATTTTTTGTCGAGGCTGCCTGCCAAGGATATATTATTGAATCTTCGCAGGATGCCCATGGGTTCCCAGCTTTGCGGTTATGTTTGATCAGCAGGGTCCTGCACCCCCGGCACTGAAGCAAATTCATGCAATGCAGGCTTCGCTCGGGAGACGAATACCTCTACAACGAAGCGGGGTTGTCGTGGGAGGGATTCAAACAAGAGGCTCTCAAGTCAAACTGTAAATTTGCGTACATTTATGCAATGTGAGTAAATGCTCCTAAAATTGGGAGCTGCAAATTTGGATGTGGCTTTCACGCCTCAATGATCTTAATGCATCTTAATGCTAGAATATGCCAGATTTCCAACATGGCATGGAAAATCATGGAAACACATCTCTCATGGATTGCCCTTGCGGGCCTTCCCCTTGTCCACCTGAAAGGAGCGATGCCGCAGGCGAAAGGCCACTGGAGCAAAGCTCCGGAAAAAGTCCTGCATTGAGAGGTATGATTTGTTATGACACTTCAGCGCGTGAACGGGAAGGCCTTCTGGACCAAGATCATTTCTCTTGGAATTTCATATTATACAGTACATTATTATGTAGATGTTTGACTTTGGCAATCCCTTGTCTACAGGTTTCTTCATTCCTTTCTTCCTCGCAGGAGAATAGACCGAGTCGACATGACTAGATCTGATTAAGTACTCTTTGGCAACAGTGAATGTCCAACCGTCCAACCCCACCAAAGTCCTGCCGTAGCAAGGTGCGCCGCAGTGTGTTCCCCACGGTGCCACCTTGCCGTGCAGGGATGTCATCAACGCGAAAACGGCTGTAGGTGACAGAGCCGTCGATGTCATCCTCCTCCTGCCAATGCTCACAGTGGATCGCTGTGATGGAAATGATGGGGAGATGGCCCGGCAAACCAAGGAAAGGGAATCATGGAGGCCCCAAAGCCACCAACACTGCAGTGAGTTGATTGTGTCTTATCATATTGACCTCACACAGGTGACTATCATTTGGAGCTCGAATTTGGAATGACATTGCAACTGAGCAAACACATGGAGGTCTGAGGGGTACCCCTAAATCATCCATTTTAATAAGATTTTTATCTTCTTATTATTATTATTATTACTATATAACCATCATTAACCATCTATTTTAGGGTGTCCCCATCTGTGGAACCCCCCACGAAGCACTTCAGCATGGCAGTCCTCTAGGGACCAGCGACCTCCAGCAATTCCGGTGGCAAATTCGCCATAGGACGCAAAGATTTCCGTCATGGTATCCTGGCAAACAAAGCAGCACAAAATCAGCACAAGCAAACAGGCCGATTGGAGCAAAACATAGCAAAACTAAACGCACGCCGATTGCATTCGCCACCTGATGATCAGAAAAGGATTGTAAGCTATACAGAGCATTGGCTGCACCATTGACATCAGGTTACATGGGTGGAATTTGGGAAAGAAATCAGCAGAAAAACCTAGCAGAAGAAATCAGCAGGACGGCCAGTCTCCGGAATCATTGTGAATCGATATTAGATGAATCAACGTGAATCAGTATGAATCGGTTCCGGTCAGTTTGAAGAACATTTCAGATCAATTCAGAACGTTGCGGAATATCGCGGAATTGCATATTGACAATATATTGACAATATATTGAGTGTTCATTTGTTGACCCTGTGCCACATGGTCCTCCAGCCGCGGGACCACGGCTCGGAGTGGCCGAGAGCGGCGAAGTCGTCGGCTCAACGAGACACATGGTAGGGCTGCCAACCTCACAGACAGCGGAGGCATGTGGATGTTATGGGGACATGGGATGACATGGGGTGCCAACATGACTCCTTGACTCCTTGATCACGCTCTAGTAGTCTACACCCTACCTTTCCATACAGTACTGGTTGCCATACCGATCCATCCATCCGGTAGAATCTTTGCGTCCAAGAGACCCAAGTGGCGCCAAGGAGTTGTCAGCTCTCCAAACCTGCGGTCTCGCTCTCCGAGCTGGTCGAACGAGTGGCGGACGCCATGGCATGGCCGGAAGCGGAGCAAGCTCCATGGCAGCTGTAGTATTACAGTAGAGGGTTCATCGCATACATATGAGAACGTGCGGTCTCACATGGTCACATGCTTCTGCTATCAGTCTTCACATTAAAAACTTGAATTATACCTACATTGGTCATTGTCATATTACTTCTTTATATTATCTTAATATTATTAATGTACGTGTGCGTGTTGTTCTAACTGCATCGGCTCTGGAAAATCTCCCTTGACCTCACATTCAAACGTGATGGCATGTGTGTCCCACGTGACTCTACAGTAGTCGGCGAAAAGGATTGCATGCCTCATCCACTTTTTAGTTGGAGTTGACATCTATCAAAGCCAGCTGCATGCAAGCCTCCGCTTGCAAAAGGCTTGGCCCTAGAATCAAGCTTGCTTGTCTTGTTTTTAGGTGCCTCTGCACCCATGAATTTCAGATGCTGCAGTCAGGGATAATAACGCCGCGACTTCATGTATCAATCATCTATCTCTCTCCCCGTATAGTTATAAATGTATATAAATGTGTTATCCGGAATGGTGCTATGCGACCATACTGTGATACCCTCACTCCAACGTACATGGGATTGACTGTATACAATTGTAGGCACACACATTACAAACATGGGCGCATTTTATGGGTAAGCGGATGTAAGCGGTAAGCACCTGAGTTCAACTGAGAGAATCCGTCACGGTGTTCCTACCCGCATAACCCTGGCCATTCAGCAAGGCCCTTATACACTTGAGTGCCCAACTGCTCAATCCGATTCAGTTTCCTTAGAAGGCGTTCATAAGCTGCAGCGTCCGCCATAAGCCCTTTTGGAATCAACCCTGGTGACCCTTCCAATAACGTCAGAGTCATACCAGTCACCCTTGCAATGTCGTGCACGGGTGCTCTTTCCAATACTGGAACCAGGAACGGTCATACAAGAGTTATGTTTGCTCTTCTTTCTGCTAGCAGGTCGGCAAGTCCCAAAAAAAGGTCAGTTCTGGCTTCTGACGGCGCCTATGACATCCTTCCAAAAGGCCGTTTGGTAAGCGAACATGAATCATTATGAATCAAATTGAATCAATATGAATCATTATGAGTCATTATGAACTGCCATGATTCGATGAATGCGATAGACTCCGATAGACTCCGATAGACTCACGTTCTTCATGGTGGGGAGATGTGGGGAGTACATCCGAGTCGCGTCGAAAGCTCCTCTACAAGATCCGGAGCCTCCTGTGCAGGTGTGGCGCAGGGAAGTGGAATGTTGCAGGTGAAGAATGGTCCTTGATGGTCCTGGGATAGCTCATGCTTGAAGCATGCCACTGAGACCCTTCCCCCTCAGTATATAACTTGGAGCTTAACAGCAATGAATGATATGGATTGCATGCAGGATATTGTATGCAATGCAACTGGACCACCAAACTGATCAACATTATATAGTTCAACTCCAAGGGTTTAGGCATACCCATTACCAGCCCATGAAAAACTGTCCGGTCCTCGTTGTTAGAGGCGAGCGGGTATCCATCATTCATGGTGCCAGACATGTTGTCCAGCTGCGATGGAAGGCGAGCTGGCTATAATGTTCACGATGTGGCTGCATGTTGCTCTGTTAAGGCTAAGGAGTGGTGAAGTCAAAATTTTTAACGGTACTGAGACATGTTGACAGTGGCAAAGCAATCCCATCTGCGTGTCGTGTCATTCCAAAGATCTACCAAAAATTGCAAGCATGCATTGGATCGCACTCTGTCATGGGCCGATTGCTGAAGTTTCCGTGTGAGAAGCGGGCGGCGCGTGAAATGGAACCAGCAAAACACTTGAAATAAATAAATATAATATATATATATATATTCATGCATTTTTTCATGCATATACATATGTCAGAACATGTCAAAACAATTAATTAAAAACATTCCCGGCTGCACAGCCAATACAGTACGAGTCCAAGTATAAGTATGACTCAGTTTGAGTTTGTGCTGTGCGCTTCAGTTGTGACACAAGAAGAAACTGCAGAAGCGTTCTTCTAAACTTCAACACCTTGTCCGAAAGATCCAAGAGCATCAAAAACATGTGTATATATATATATATATAAATTAATATTATTACTGATTGGTCAAAATGTTGTCAGCCTACTGGTATTACAGTCAAGTTACTCAACGCCAGCATCACCAAGTTCCGATCTTGCCGCAAGCGAGGTGACACATTCCTAAGTTCACAAACTTGCCAAAACGTACAGTAGTTTGCTTCGACCCGGAATGTGTGCAGGATCTCAAGTCTGCTGCACTTCTTTCATTCATGGTTGCAGGCATCCAGAGCTGGATAGCCGCGTAGTCTTAGCTATGTCTGTACCTGGGAATTGTCCTCCACTTTTGTCACGACATGCATGTAGTCAGTTGATGTCAGTTGGGTCTCAGCATCGACTGCGGCAAGCACAGTGTCATTTTCATCTTCGGCTTTCTTGACAGCTTGGGAGCTCGTGAACGGATGTTTTACCTCTTTGCACACCCGCGTTGAAACATGTGGATGTGTCTGATATTTTTCTTTCTGGCAAGGACCAGCGAGGAATTTCATGTTTTTCTGTTGGCTCTGCATGCAGGCCCTCTTGCACGGATATGCCAAGAAACAAGAGTTGCAAACCATCATTGCTCACAGCAGTGCGGACAATCTCGTCATCATCACCTGTGGACTTGACGGAGAGAGACCAAGACTCAGCGTCCCGTGAAATAAACATGCTCTACGGGCCAAATCGCTGACCTCAAAAGACAGCAGGTGTCCTTATGGTGATTTGGGATCAGCAATGGCAAGTGTCATCAAATAAAACTTGTATAAACTTAAACTGCTCTAAATCCAAGACACGCATCTGTGCCGAGCAATGGATCAAAGCTTCACCTCTGTCACTGACAGCTTCCATGCAAACATCCTTGTCATTGGATAGGCCTGGTGTCGGAGTCAAAAAGTAATTAAAACAAAATGAAGCAAATAATTGCAGTACAGTAGTATATGACAGTATATGTGCAAGCCACACCTCAAGCACATGAGAAAACGATGGATGGCAGGAAGCGAGTGGGGTGAACATTTGCAATGCAGCAACCCTAAGCCTCTCTCTCTCTCTCGCTCTCTCTCTCTCTCTCTCTCTCCCTCTGCCGTCTGTTGGTCCGAATGCTGTACCTTGTCACGAGCTTGTCAAAGTAGAGTATGTAAGCCACTTCGTCAGGAGTTCCACCAAGACTGCCATCAAAAATCAAACCCAACCAGCCTCCAGAGACAAACTCCAATGCCAAGCCATTGTTGGCGACAACACCCTTCACAAAGTCCTTTCACGGATCTGTCATCTTGCCAATGTTGTTCTGCATTTCTGGCATTTGTTAGTTTATATACGCTTGTATGTGTCCAGACTCATGTGTAGGCATGGAGATGTCATGAGATGTACATGATTACACTGGTTGCACAAGGTGCCAACATGTCCCCACCTTGTCGCACCGCCATCGGTCTGATGCATACTGAAGCGCCAGCGGGTTTTCAGCAACTGCTGCCTGCCCATTGCAAACTGCCTTCCTCCGCAATTTGTCAGCAGAGTTGCTGTTAACCAAACATCAGTGTGCAGCACTCTCTGCAACTAACTGAACAAATACTACGTTTCCGACGTTTCCAACAAACCTCGGTCAAATCCTCGCGGGACAAGGATGTCTCAAAAAGCTAATGGTAGAATCAAAGTTGGATTTGTATATGTGTGTGTGTGTGAAATTCTGAAACCTCCCTCCCATGGAAAAGTAAAATGGGACAGCCTCCACTATGTCTTCGTCGCCCTGCAACTCTTGAGTGGCATAGGCCAATGCAAGGCCATCCTGACAAGGACAAGTGCAATCCATCGCACTTGGGCGTCTTTATCATCTTTGCAAGCGAAGTGTTGTGTCTGCGAGCTGGACAACTAAACCAAAATAAGGGTACAAGAAGTGGGCCAAGAGATGCCGCAAGAATCGTCACATCCGGGTTCCCAAGCACAGGCCTATCCAACGCCTGCAATAAGACTATACCGACAAATATCGACAAATATCGACGTCGTACTATACTGGCATGTTCTTCCCCCATATCGGCCCGCCTTGCTGACTGCAGCTCTGATGACCTCTCGGTCTGCACGCACCTCCAGCAAGAACTAAGGCTGGATCGACTGGACGCATTTGCGAAGATGGCGAACATTAAGGAACATCCCCCCGCAATGTAGTCAACTGCCACTCATGCGATGAAGACAAGCTATTGCCCTCAACTTCCAGAAGAATATGGGATAGGAATGGATAGGATATGTGTGTAGGATGGAGTAGGGAGCAGCGCATATCCAATTCAAATCAATTCACAAGACTCGAAAATACTGGAAAGCATCGCCTTTGGCGTTGCGAAGGCCACTGCTAAGCCACAAGTTTGGACAGCATCCAGGGCAACATCTGAACCTTGATCCAAACTGGTCAAATACAGTACATACAGCCCTCCCAATGGTGTTTGCAAAGGAGGGGAAGCATACAGAAATTACTGTAACTGCGACTTCATACAGACTGCCAAAGTCAAGGCAGGCTAGTTGATTTTGAAAGCGATGTATCCTTTTAAACGCGTTCACCAAGTCTTGATTTGTTCTCAGCCAGACCATTTTTTCTTCCTTGATCGTAACTACAGCAACATAAATGCAATGGCTAGGGTTCTCCGCGCAGACTTTTCCAGCATGCACAGCGGAAAAATTAAACGGGAGGTTAGTGTAGCAGTGCACTGAATGGGGTGAGGCCATTCATCAATGGCATTGATCCTATTCAGATCATCACTGAATCTACCGCGTTGATCTGTTCAAATGACCCGAAAACCATCGAAGCTAAGCTTGCGGCTGTCTCTCATGTGCTCCGGCAGGAAGCGCAACGTCGCGCCATCACGCCGAAGTGCCTCAGAGGCTTTGCAAGCTTGAGAATTTCATAGAATGGGCTCGGCGCCAAAGTATCCAGCTCTGCTCTTTGGGCAGTGAATTCAAGATGAGAAAAAAATATATATATATATAATAATATATCGAGTTCTTAAATATGTCATAATATTTCTAGAATATATCATTTTGGTTAATTTTTAGCATGTTTCAATTTTAACCTATTATATCTTATTATTAGTAAATAGCATAAACATCACTTCTCGACAGCATGCATCACCATGCCCCCTGCTGTCACAGACACTGGCATGATGACCTCCAGGGAGTCCTTCAGCTCATCATCTGCAAACTCCAGAGCCTCGCAGAGTTCTCAAAATCGTCAAATTTAGATTCTGAAAGATCGTAAAAGATCTCAAGGATTTCAATTGAGTCAATTTCATGGGATAATGATGGATAATGTGCTTGGATCCGCTCTGTTCTGAAAAATCTGCAACGTATGTGAGTGTTTTTGTTGATGCTTTTGTTTCATGAATTTCACAATTCAGGATAGTTACGTATCTATATATATATATAAGGTATACCAGGTATATATATATACATAACTTGATACAGCCTGGAATGGCCTAGATCAGCCTAGGATATGAGGGGCCGGCTGGTTGAAGCTTTGGTGCGGCCTCTGGATCCGACTTCAATGCCTCCATCACGATGAAATTGTCCTTCGTTCTGGAGTGCGCGCACATATTGTATGTATCTGTATGTTGCATGCAACTGCATCTGTACATTTGTGACAAGGCCGTGGACAAGAGTAATTGTAGAAAAAAAACTCGAGAAAATCTAGCAGCCATCCATAGTGCCAAGTTGCTCGTCTTAGATTCTCTGATGCATACTGCAGAGCACGGCCATCGTTGCTTACCGCTTCCGTAACCAGAGTAGCATTGTCCCTGCAAGGATCAAATCTGCAGAGATATCGGACTTGCCTTCTTCCCTTCCATATTCTTCAGTCATGTACAGTCAAACTTTGAGTTTTCAAATTGAGCGAGGCAAAATGCTCTCTCAGACTACCAGTATCTCAGACTCTTGTCTTATATATCTTATTTTGCACTGTGCACCACCATTTCAGCTCTCGGAGCTCTACGAGCTTAGCGTTTTGCTCACCAACTTTCAGTTCCACCACGGAAGCTGTTGCCGAGACACTTGCAAAGCGGTCCTGCAAACACCGCCACTAAAACTTCGAAAATACGGAATGAAACCTTCGAATACTGCCATACATTATCTACAAATGTGCGTGCACAATATAAATATAGATTAAATAAGAAAATGTATCTTACATAATCTGACATTATTCTTATCGTCATGTGCATGTGTCAAACCCTAACCAGTTGCAACGCAGACGACCTGTTCTGCCTAAAAGCCTTGCCCCCCTGTCCTGCTTGATCCAGCGCCAAGCCATTGGACTTCACAGCGATGAGGCCAATGTCCAAGTTGTCTCTGAGTTCATTTGAGGCATACCTCAGCCATGACACTGCTGAGGGCCCTGCACCCTGCAGCAAAAAAAAATGAATAGCGGTGCGTGTGAATGCATTTGTACACATGTACCAGTGGCTCTGCGCCATTGTGGACCAGTGTGCATTTGATAAGTTGATAGCACGCCATATTTATACGCGTGTATGTGTGTGTGTACATATGCAGTAGACCTGGACATCAAAGAAAGAAAGGCATCTGTGCAGCTGATTTGCTGTAAGGCCATCCAATGCTGTTGAACTGCAGCAGTGACCACCTAGCAGTGGCAGGCGATTACGGGGTCTGGGACTTATAGATGGCGGCGGTTTTCGGATCATCGAGAAATTAATCTGCACATTGGGCAAGGACTCAGTCATAGAAACAAATAAACATGAATCTGTACGCCTCTACGCCAAGGTTTCTTGGGTGACTGTTCTGAGCAAGTGTGTGGCTCGCGGCTTCCAAAAAACTACCATACCCTCCTGTTTCACATCTTAAGGTCAAAAACCGGACAGCATGTGAAGACTCTAAAGACTCTAAAGTGTTACCAGAAGCATAGTGGGTGCGCGAACCCCAGTTGTTCCACTCACGAACTCAGGAACTACAAGTATGCCCAGTATGGTCGAAAGTGTCATGCAATCAAAGTTTGTTCACAATTTCTTTAAGTGACTATGGTGTGAATTGGCGCGAGAACTGTCAAGGACTTGAAACTCCCCAAAAATATACAAAAAATAGTGTTAAAAACATATTCAGCTCAAATCCATTTGCGGCGTAGCCTCAGGTGCGCACAACTTCAGGTGAATATTCTTAGCCCACCCCACCCCCACCTCGCGGGTAGCGTAGCATCAAATGAGGTGCAAATGCCGGTGAACGTTCATACAATCCACTCCAACCCCACCCCGCCCTATCTGTAGCATAGCACCAAATGAGTGTGAAAGTGCCCTGTGGCCCACCGCCGTCTACGCACACTCACCCATCTACATAAACCACATGTTCTGTCAAGTTTGCTGGGCCTCAATATCATCCTGCAGCGTGTGCGATGCGTAGCACAGCGCCATGCCAGTGTGCTGCACGGCAGCCAACACAACTTCCTGCGATTCCACGGAGCTCTGGCAAAGCGAAAACATGATCGAAATCCAGCAATCAGAATCTGAAATGCCTGCCCAATGTTGGACATCCACCAATATCCAGCCCGCTTGTTGTTTCCATGAAGCAAGTTGCCCGTCCTTATCTGCTCGGAATTCCCCCACCTTTCGCAGCTCCAAGCCATCTGCCCGCACAGCCGCCAGAGCAGCGTCCCGTGCTTCCATGGCATGGCCCAAGGTCTGTTGGTTCAGCGTGTTTTCTCTTTCACATGCCCTGGAGCTTGAAAAGGCGGCTTACAGTACGTGGCAACATAGATTGTAGCCGTGAGCACACCCGCGTTTGCAAACAGAGTTGGTTTGCGTTGATTAGGAGCAACCACTGGGGCGCAGGTCCCCGACCCTTGAAGGGGCTTCAAGCCTTGTGACGGATGAGTCTTGAAAGGATCACAACATAAATCGGGATCAAGAAACGATGGTAGTTGGATTGTGGTAGTTTCATTCATCTCAAGATGGATACAGTACTCTTTGTTGATGCCTTATCATGCATTTTGCTTTTCCAATGGCATGCTTGCTTTGGACGGCTGCAGCACGACATATCATCAAGCAGCATCGCAACAATTGTGCTGGCTTTCGTACAAGACTGCAGCTCGCATCTCTCACTACAACATCTACAAGCCAAATGCATCCAACAATTGCCTCAACTGTCTCTTTCGCTCAAGCTCTCTCTCTCTCTCTCTCAATCTCTCTCCATCAAGCTCTCGATCCCTTTGTCTCTCCGTCCCTTCCCACCTATCAGACCGTCGCCTGAAAGTGAGCTGTGTCCTGGAAAAAGTCACGGCATGGCAAAATTGGCAAATGGGAGGGGGCTGATGGACAAGTGTTCGGCCATGTCTCCTTGCAAACCCTTGAGGTTGACCAAGTCTGATGATGTCCAATGCCCAGAATCTAAAGGATCCAATATGATCCAATGCATCACTTCCATGTTTGGCAACGGTCTTTGCTCATGCAAAAGACCGTGGCCATTTATTGACTCTTCGGCATCGCACCCTGCAACAGCTCATGGGCTACGGCAGCCAAGCCCAAAACGTAACAAGGTAGCCCCCAAGCACCAAGAGCCAATCCCCCTTGTCTGTCTTGCGACTGGGCTGCATCTGGCTTGTGTACATTGCACAAATTTGCCGCACAACCTGCATTGATGGCAACAGGGAAAGTGATGTGAAAAGCCAACTGGCCCAATGCAGGTAAATACCGCACCGGTGTGATAGTGCCTCCGTTCGCTCTCTCTGGTGCTGTCAAAAACTTTTGGAGAAAATGTCCCCCCTTGTTTTCCGAAATGTCTTCAAACAGACATGCACCAAGAATACCGTTCGAACCTTGGGCATTATATAGATGCTTTAGGATTTGACTGCTGTGAGACCACTCGCATACCTGTTGGTGTAAAGACCTCGAAGCTACAGCTGTAGGGAAAGTCTGGGAAACTCCCCTTTTCCATCCTTTTCCAAGGTCTCCAAACCAGAACCTTCAAGAACCTTCAAGATGCAATTCCCTTTGCAATGTTTTGCAACGGGTTGGCTCAACAGTTTGATCAGCATGGCCCTCAAACACGCTCTCTTTTTTGGTCACAGGACCTGGGCTGTACACGTTCCAGCTGAAGCTGGGTACCCTGTTGGCTGGCACGGAGCTTGTACAAGGCATTGGTGGGTTCTATTTTGATCTTGAAGTGACTCAACAGACAGGCTGCGGTCTTGGCAAATTGAGTCTTTTCATGTCATGTTTGTAAGCCCAGTTCCAATGTTAGGTCCGGCAGTGCAGCCAGGGGCTTGATAAAAGCAGTCTGCGCAGTCTGTGCAGTCTGCGCAGTCTGCGCGGCTCGACAGGGATTTGGATGGATTTGCGGATCACTGCAGCTGCTTCTCTAGCTCTGCGACTTCACTTCGCATCTTTGCCAGAAATGCTTCCTGGAACAATTGGAAGGAAGCGATTGTTTCAAGGTCAGAACGCTCCTGGAGGCCCCTCTTGCTTGTGTATATGATAAGCACGTGAGTAAACACATTTACGCTACACAGTTGCATGCGCCTGTAATTGATAGATAAATAATGATGAATATAAGCTCGATATGATAATGCCATAGATAGGGATCAAGAACAAATTAATAATGAATAAATAAGGAAATTGATGAAGAAATTGATATTGATAGGATAGATGCAGTAGGTGGAAAAGTCGATACTTACAAAATCTTACAAATTACAAATGATTTCTGCCACGTATACTGCCGTTCTTCCGGTCGACGCCAAAGCTCGGCATTTGAATTGGAACATCGTTTTCCCTCGTTTTTCCATTTTGCCATGGCCATTGCCATGTCAAGGGGTGCTGCCAAGGTGCAATTCCAGTATCACCTGCCTGCTTTTGAAGCTTCTCAAAGTCTTTGTGTTGCTTTGCCATTTCCTGCTTCATAGGGCTGGCAGCGATGGGGAGAGAATGAAGAGACTGAGAAGGCGGCAAAACTATGATCATGAATTCAGGACGGAATTCATAACTCTGGATTCACAGCAAGTAAAGCCCAAAAATCAAAGAATATAAAAGATTATAAAAGGATATAAAAGGTGGGATTCGCTCTCTCAGCCAGTGCAACATAGTGTAACAGCGGCGTCCTTCACCAAGTCTTTGCGCTTCTTTGCGCTCAGCTCTTCAGAGTTTGCGAGTTTGGTGGGGATACCCTCCGCATCGAACTCACCATAGACACCTTCAGGGGCAACTGGAGTTTCAGCAGGTGATCTGCACATATCAACATAATTCATTGATACTTCATACATATTCATACATATTCTACATCGAATCGCCTTTGTTCGAACCATTCTGGAAGAGGTCTTTCGGAGGGATGGCCTCGGCCGCCATGCAGCATTCAAGAAACGTTGTATGCCTATGGAATGCCTATGAAAAGCATAGAAGAGCTCTGATCATCTGACACCTATTGACACCTCATATCTTCAGTCATTAGTGGTCTTGATCACGGCGAGTCACAGGGGAGGGTGGGAGGGTACAGTATCTTTCATATTGAGATTACGCCCTGCCCCTCCTCGGCAAATAAACTTGGGAACAACAATCCATCATGAAATGACACAAATGTGATCAAATGATATCAAATGTGCAAGAAAATCAAGTCGAAAGATTCAGTTGAGGGACGGCTTTCTCCGCCAATTCGAGTTCTTTCACCTTCTGATTTAGCCTGAGCAGCAAAGGGATTCACTGGTCTGCTGGCCTTGCTTATCATGGATTATCCTTGGTCATGGCTGGAAATGTTGCACCGTCTGCAGTTGCAAAGGGCTCAGAATCGTTCATGACAGCGCTGTATCTACTCAGGCAGACTTTTTGCGAGCAAATGCAGTTCCGCATGCATATGTTCGACAATGTGCGCCTTTGTGACACCAGTTGACCAACGTGACGTGTGACTTTCACATATACAGTAACTTTAGAGCTCTTTAGGCATCAATTGAATTCCCCACAATCCTGGCCCTGGCATGGAGGATTTCTCTCCCTTCCTTTGCAGTCAGGAAGCTTGTTTTGGACCTTCTGACGGACTGCTGCCTGTGGGGTCAAGATTCTACCTATGAGGGTAGAAGCATGGCTTGATCGTTGAATTTATCCCTTCACGCATGCTGTATTTGGCATCATTAAAAGCATAGCAGCCACACATAGCCACACAACAAAACTTTCAATATTCTCTTCACGAATGCGGAGAAATGGTAGCTCCATAATGTATTTGTCACTCTCTCTCTCTCTATCCTTAATTCACACTCAGTGACTCAGTGATCAAACGTTCCGCTGCCTTGGCCTTTTCTTCCGCCTCTTTCTGTTCAACCTGAACACGAACCGCACACGCCGCACACTCAACTGTTCTCTCAATACGTTCAGCCCTTGCTCCATTTGGAACTCCTCTCCTTTCCTGACTGAAAGGTGAAACTTGTCCAGCTGTCAGGTCATTGTAAGGTCGTTCTAAGGTCATTCTAAGGTCATTGTAAGGTCATCGGGTGAGCCTGGTCTGTCGGAACAACACCTAGCCACTGCCGATCAGTTGCACGTCACACGCCTCCATTGCCTCTCTGTCGTCAAACATCCAGATCTTAGCACGCGAAGCGTCCATAACTTTGAGAAGAAACCCAAATCAAATGCATTCAGGCACCCAACTTCAGGGTGAACTTTGCAGGCTATAAACTGGTTTCTTCACACTGGACTAATAGATCGCAGCCCGGAACATTTCAATATTCTGGCCAACATACTAGTAGCACAGAGCATGCTATGGGGATCCATGAGATTCCTATTGGAAGAACGTGCAAGAAACATTGTTGAACTAAGCAAGGGCAGGAAAAATCCATGTTGCTTGTGAATATTTGCCAGAAATTGGGGGCGTAACATGGAAAAAACAAGAGCCAAATCAATCAAAAACATGCACCAATCAAACTAATTTTCATGGCGTGATGTTCTGCTGGAGATTTGAACATGTAGCAAGGTGAGCTTATCATAGTTTATCCATCTCTGAGAGCTTTGAGACTCATGCATAGCCACCAGTTCCTCGGTCCTGCAGGTACAGAGAGTCTATGAAGAACACAATGCCAGTAGCTTTCAAGCCTTCAGATTTGACAGTTTCAGATATGATGTTTGTGGATTAGCTGATTAGCAGGCAAACATCATACCTGAGAAGGGGTGGAACGAAAGCCAGCACTTGCTTTTTGACTCGCGCGGGGGCGCGTGAAACTCCACCTCATCCACATGGCATGGCTCAAACATGAAGCGCCCCAACATCAACAATTGCTATCGGCTCATAAGTTTCCAATCATTAAATGGACCTTTTTAGGGTAAACTCCACGATTTTGTAACTTCTATATCCAAATA
>Ga0126342_10004764_pt1 | contig 23339 bp, 16 predicted proteins | sample Cyp1metagenome_FD_92528 | JGI IMG/M metagenome (GOLD analysis project Ga0126342, IMG submission 92528) | Coral microbial communities from Lord Howe Island, Old Settlement Bay, Australia - Cyphastrea 1 metagenome | ecosystem: Host-associated > Invertebrates > Cnidaria > Coral ...
CATTTTTGGTTTTCCATTTTGTTTCCTGTTCCCTGCTGTTCCCGGTTGTAGTGACATTGTGTTTTCTCATTTTCACAATTTTATTTATTGTTTTATTGTTATTTTTCTTTCTGGTAAATCATAGGTTTTTCTTTCTGTCATTCATATGTCATCATTATTTTCGTAAAGTTTTTTCTGGTTTCCCCATGTTTCCCCCTGTTTCCCCCATGATTTTCAGTGACATTTTTCTCATTTTGCATCATTTCCCCAAGGGCCGTTCGTTCCCCCGTTGTGCCCGTTGTACCCGTCGTTCTACCCGAGAGTTTGCAACGGGGAATCTCGGGGACCCACCAGAGGCGCAGTTAGTCTACATGTGATGTTGCTGGGTTAGGTCTATCATTGTTTTTCTGTATAAAATATATAATTTATATATTTTTTTCCATTCCACCGCCTAGAGTCACCTCGTGCGGGCACGCAAAATTCTGAATTCTGCCTCAAGCACCTTCGTAATCAGGCAGGTATGATTGTAGTGCGAGGACTTCAGATTGGGCATGCATGTGGCAAAGCCATTGTACGAGCTCATTGCTCGGGGAAAATGGTGCCCTACTGCCTTCATGCTGCAATCTGTATTGCAGGCCTTTCAGGATGGCAACAATGAGGCTACGGCACAAGGCACTAGGATATTCTTTCGCCTGTGCCGTTCTGAATTTCCCGTCTTTGCTTTTCCCTTTCAGTCCTTGAGTGGGCTTGATGCGCCATGGTTCAGCGCCGTGGGCCAATGCTCTGCCAACCACTTCCGGGGGGCCGAGATTGAGGGCTCTGAGGTTCGTTGGCTTCACACCTGACGCTCCATAGAGCCATTGATCCACTCTGTGCTTGCAAGCACCTCTCAAGTGCATGCACCATTCGGTTTGGCAGCGAAGCGTCCACACCGAAACCTTCTCTTCACCATTCGGTTCAGCCGGATGTTCCATCAAACTTCCGCCTCCGGCACCAACTGTCGCAACCTCAACCTGCAAAGAGTTCATAAGAAGCTCTGTTCCAGTGGCTGTCTGTCGTAGTTCACGATCCGAACTGGTTGCCAAACACCAGGGAGCTTCTCGGGTTCGAAGAGGACGTGGGCCTGCGGAGTCTGGGAGTTTTATGTTGCGAGCTGCTGAAAATGTCTCGCAGGGTGGCCCTGTCATGGACGCAGCAACTGCACCACTTCTCGCTAGCTGGAGAATCTTCGTGAGATTCGGTCCGGTGGAAAGGTCACCGTGAATCCGGTCGATGGCTGTGTCGATTGAGATCATCTTGATGGCAAATCCGGGCAGCAAATGGTCTCCCAGCTGTGCCAACCACCAGTGACAATCTCCCACACGACGGCGCCCACTAAACAAATGAAAAATGAGTATAGTGGGCACACCTTCCCAAAGTATTAGGGGCACTTTAAGTGAGGAAGGAAAACAAACACCATCACCAAAAACAGGGGCGATCAACTGCAGCTGCAAGGCACATGGATCCAAAATAGGTTCCAGGTCCTGCCGGTGTCCTTGAGCTGCTGCGTGCTTCTTCACATTGGGCTGGTGGGCTTCATCCATGCGCCGACGCCAGCAAAGAAGTTGCCCAATATTCGACTCTAGAAGCACTGTACGCAACGCAGTGTCAATGGAGATGAAATAGCTTTCCGGAATGTTCATGAATCGTGAACGCCTCAAACTATCCATGATCCAAATGCAAAATGTCCATTCACCAAGAGGAGCATGAGGGAACTGGGAGTGCACCCGTGCTGCAATCTCCGTGAGCTGAAAAAGCATGGAATCCACATCATCTGGTTTGATTGGCTGCCAGCTGCGGAGGGTTGTGTCGAAACACTGCATTAAATCGGCTGACCAGTGCTCCTCAAGACTGCTGGGAAGACCTTCTTCTTGCCAACACTGATGCCAAACAGCGTCCGCTGCTTTTCTGGAGTCCAGTTGATGCTCGGCTTGAGAGGGCACGGTCGCCACCTGCATTGCCGGTTGCCGATGGAACCACAAAGACGAATCCGTTCTCTCAACGTCAGGCACAAATCTGGTAGGAGAACACCTCCATGTCAAGCGTTCGTAGCAACCTCCCTCATGAAGACGACTATACCGCAAATGTTGCTGAAGTCGCTGTGAACTCCAGAAACAAACATGGCAAGCATCACACGTGGTATTGTGCATGAAACGCCTCTCATCTGACACCTGCTCATGCGCAAGCCATTGATGAACTTGAAGCTGGTGTAGCGTGCTAAACGTTTTCATACACAACCGACATTCAAAATTCTGAATGATCACGTCTGCCGCTGGTGAATGAGGACTGGAAATGCGCTCAACACCGAGAAAACACGCACGTAATCGCCAATGATGCTGCACAGCCTTGCCCACCACATGACCTTGACTAAGGGCTCGTTGGAAAAGCCGTCGCACCAAACGAGGGCCATCATCGCGATGTGCTTGTAACCAGTCCATAATAACAGACAATGGGGCTTGACTGGGATCCCAGGCAATCAGTTCTGGTGCCATGGTACGCATCCATTGCAGTGCATGTCGTAACGCTGGAATCCATGAAGCTGAATGTTCAGCACTGGCGGTCACTGCTTCCACGATGGCTGCTGGACATGCATGAATGAAATGGAATGCAAATAATAAACGCATTTTTGCCAACCGCAACGGAATCGAGGGGAGGCGCCAAAGCAGAAGAACTTGTTGGTCGGACATCATGTCTGTAGTCCAGCATCCGTTTCCCACAATAGCTCTGATCCATTTCATATAGACACCATGCATCTTTGTCAACTGCCTCTGACTCAACAATGGCCAGTTTCCACTACCGTGGAACATGATCGGGAGAATCAGTCCCTCCAGAAGCTTCAAGCGAATGTGGCTGGGAATGTGCCTGTTGGCAAGAATGGGTTTGCGCACTTGATGATGAGCATTCTTGGCCTTATCCATGCGGTGTTGCAACTCACTTGCAATGGCTCCATCTGCGGTGTAAATCGTGCCCAAGTGTTCATATCTGGGCGCGCACCGCAGCGTTTGGTTGCCATCATCTTGATGGAGAACACCTTGATATTCACCAAACCATTTGCGTCTTTGAGCCGCTGCATCTTCTCCACGAAACGCAACGACAGCTTCTGTTTTCTTCGGCTGCAAATTGAGAACCAGGCCAAAGGATCTGCAAATGTCACTGATTTTCTGCAGGATCTCGTTTGCCACTTGTACGAGTTGATTGGCCTTGTTGGTGATGATGGGCACTGCTAAATCATCGATCCATGCTACGATGGGATACGTCATTTCCAGAACCTGATATGCTGCTTGTATCTGTGGCTGAGCTGCCAACAAAGTTTGCAATTCTGCAATCACAGCTGTCATCAGGCCATTGTATGCTGCGTCAGCCAGAGGAGAGCCAGGTCTGCTTCCACGATGAGTTTGCTGAACCGTGTCACACGATGCCACTACATACCAAGTATGTTTGTGTGCATCACTGAGCAAACGTGCTGTGGCTTGTGGCAGATCAGGCATCGTTTCTGCTTGTTGACATCGTCTTTGAATAACCGACAGATCACATCCTGCATTCTCCAAAACCTGCATCAATCTTGGTGGGATGGGCATTGTCGGATCAAACACCATCTGTCGCAGCATTGAGTGAAATGCGCTCTTGATATCCAAGAACAACATACATGTTGAGAGATGCTTCTTGGCGGCGTGTTGGGTACATGCACGCAAATATTGAGTAGCGAAGAGGGTGGATTGCTGGGCAAAGCCACCTAACTGCAGCGGTGCACGATGAGCTGCAAGTTGTTTGATACAACCACGGGCCCCTCTACTTATGGGAGTTATATGTAGCATAACTTAACTTATAACATGGGTTAACTTAAGTTATAAGTGATTTATCTAGGGCTAACTTCGGTAACTTCGGAGACCCTAGTTAAAGGAGTTGCAGGACATAGCAACTTAGATGTAGCACTTGTTAAGTTCGACGTAACTTCGCCCTTCCGAAGTTACCTAAGTTATCCGAAAAACATGTTTTTTGAAGGTTTTTTTTGCATTGTTTGTTTTTTTCATGTTTTTTTGTTTGGTTCTTGTTTTTTCGGAGATTTCTTGAGTTAATTTGCTTTTCAGATATTATTGGGATCTTTTTTCTTCAAGTTTTCTTGGTGTGGATTTTGCATGTGACGCGGTTGTCCGCGCAGCATTGTAATTCCTAGAGTATTTCGCGGTTGTCCGCGTCGATTCGTTTTTTTTGATTTGGGAATTCATCATTTCTTAACTCGTTCTGTCAGATTTTGGAAAGATTGTTTGTCGCTTTTTGTTTCATTTGCCGTTTGAGTGCATATTTCTGACGCCAACTTGTCAGATGCAAGCATGCGGACGTTGATGCTCAAGGATATTACATACAACTTGCCATCCGTACCTCTCTAGAGGGATTTGAAGTGTTCAATGCTGCGAGCCGCACGGCAGGTTTCGCTTGAGAGATTGTCCTTTTTGTTAAGGCAACTGCAATGGTATCAGCATCTTTTGTACGAGGCAAACCAATTTATCATGGCTTTGGATGACTTTACCGACATCCTGGAAGATGCCGGACAAGGAAATCAGCAGTTGCATGCGCAACTTGTTGGGTTGAGGATTCAGTTGGTTCAGTATCAGAATACATGTCGCATGGCGCTGGTTACGACGGAACAAAGGATTGGACGTTTGTGTTTACGTCATCCGTGAAATTTCTGATACTGCAATACAGGGTGGCTTCGCTCCAAGCCTACGAGTGCGTGTCTGTGACTTTTTGGTCCGACCTCGCTGATGCGATTTCTTCGCGCCGAGAAAGAGTGAGACCTTGATTTTGATTGTGACATGTCAGTTGTTGAGGTTGCAGCTTATATATTTATATATATATATACATGCATTTATTTGTATATATTTAATTTTTTCGGAGAAGGATATCTAAGTATATGTCATGCTTTTGGTTTCTTCGGCTCATAAAGGGAGTGCACCTCTGAGCAGTTTTGGAAAATGGCACTATGGACTTGGAAAGACTAGGGATTTTTTTCAACATGTGTTTCTATTACATGCACGTGGTCAATGTGTGAAGTTTGAAACTTAGTCTGATACTAGCGGCGCATGGCCGAGGAGGGAAACCTCAGTCGAGCGGATATCGCATGGCTGAAGGATAGCGTCACCAAAAGTGATTTAGATGCAGTGCAGAAAGAGAAGATCGTGCGAGAGTTGACCGAAAAGGAGACTGGTGATGAAACTACCACTGGGAGCAGCGCTTGGCGCCGGAAGATGCAGGATTGGACCTTGCTCACTTTGTTCCTGACTGAACTGCAATGGAATTCACTGTTGGACCCCAAGGTCAATTCGTTGACAATCATTGGTGAGTTGACGAACCATCTATGTGAGATGGGTTTGCGAACCCCCAGTGAGCCCACCATGGCAATGATGACTGCCTTGGTTTTGTATCGAGATCCGGAACGAGATGTGGTGAAGGCTTCGGAGGAAAGGTTGCATGCATATTACCTTACTATGAAAGGGACGATTCAGACCAAGAAAGAGAAGTACAAGAAGGTGCCAACTCCGACGGAGTTCATTCAATCCTTGCCAGCTTCTTCGGTGGATTTGCCTCAGCAGTTGAGCCAGAAGTATACTTTTGTGCCGCCCAGGTTTCCGTTTCCAGATGTGATGGCTTTGGCCAGACAGATTCGATGCAGAACTCCGAAGGGAGGGAAGGTGCCCGCTTCTGGTCCAGGAACTTTGCAGGGGCACATGACATTAGAGTCGGTTGCTCAAGGTCTGGGCGTTGCAATGGGAATGTTGCAAATGCAGAACTTTAACGCAGCTTCTTCTTGTCAACTGCAGATGTTGTCTCCAAAGAATGCTTCTCAAGCGTCACAGTTGCAATCATTGCTCGGGACTGCTGCGGCCGCTGGCGGTTCTACAGCTGTGTCCTCACCTGCATGCCCGCCGCAGTTGGCTTTGCCAGCACCAAGTTCTGAGATGCGAGCATCCGTGTCAGTGCCTAGCTCATCCGCGCCAGTGCCGCAAGTTGAGCGAGAGAAACTTGCAGGACAACCAGAGGCTGCGCCTGCATCAGAGCGATTGTTGGCTTTGGAAGATGAAAAGAAACAGGAAATTCCTGCCAGCACCGTTCCTGCTCAAGTTCCTCCACCTCGTGCTGGCTCGATGTCTTTGTTAGATAGCATCCAGCGTATGCAGGGCAAACCTGAGAGCCATGAAGACGCAACTCTCAGGGACGCCAATTCTCCGGAACATGTTGGAGATGGAAGCTTTGCAAAGAAGAGACCATCGGCATCTTCTCAAAGTGTGAAGCCTTCTCAGAAAATCAAGGTACCTGTGAAGAAGAAGAAGAAGAAAGCTGCTTCACCAGTGAAGCAGCCAGTGTTGAAGAGACCAGCTGCCCGTGTAGCCAATGCAAGTGCCAGCAGTGCCGCTCAGTCGAATCGACCGTCGGTCGTTCCTATGGTGAAGTGGCAAAGATTCAATGAGAAGAAAAAAGCAGTCATAGGAAGAGTTCCAGTGAAAGTGCTGTTAAACTTTAAAACTGGATGCTCGTCTTGTCGCAACGCTAGCTTTTGCACGCCATCTTGTTGGTTTGCTCGTGGCTTTTGATGTTTAGTCGTCTGGATGTGCCGGTGACATCTGCTCAGGGGTAAAAAGGTGCACAAGTGTCACTGCACCGGATGGAGTTTGACCGACATATGTTGATCTTTCTTTCCTGGCAGCAATCTCATGCAATATTTTTGTATGCCACTGAGGGTCGCTGCAGCTTACAGCGCGCTGTTCTGTTTTGTTGTTATATATATATGTGTCAATATATGTTTGTCGCGGTAGTCCGCGCGTCTCTTATAGATGGCTGGCCGCGGTGGTCCGCGCCGAAGTAGGAATATGTTGCAAGGTTGTAACTTGTATCCCGAACTCTGTCGCGGTAGTCCGCGCATAGGATCTTTATGCTCGGTCGCGGTGGTCCGCGCCAAAATAGGAATATGTTGCTAGGTTGTAACTTGTATAAATGGTTAACTCTGTCGCGGTAGTCCGCGCAAAGGGGATTGTCATGCTTGGTCGCGGTGGTCCGCGTCGAATTATGAACCGGTTGTGGTGTATATCCAATTAGAATATACTAAATGTGGAGTCGTGTCGCGGTTGTCCGCGCATATTGGATGGTTGCAGCGGTTGTCCGCGCAAGTCAGGTTTAATTGTAAATAAATTTGTTTGTAAGAGACCGATCTCAATGAATTGTGCGTGCATGGCTGTTCTGCACGAGGCGGCTCAGACAGGTTTGCTTGCAACTTCCATTTGTTTTGAATACAGTTCTTTGTGACTGAGAGCCCATTCAACATATAAGAGTTTGTTTTCATCATATATAGATGACACTTCACAGCTTCCTCTTTGGCAATGAGCGCTGATTTCCCTGATGTGCCTCCATGGCAGCGCCGTGTGCGACTTCGGCTTGAGGCCTCAGCCATCGATGCAGAGGTGAATGCCAAAGCAGTCTCAGTGGCACCTACACAGGTGAATCCCAAAGCAGTTTCACTGTCACCTACAGAGGAACACCCCAGAGCAGTCGAAGTGTCACCTACGGAGGTGAATTCTGAAGGTGCGGTTTCTTCTCCTGGTAGCGAAACTGAGACCGTGCTCGATGGATGCAATGGAAAAGCCACTGCAACGATTGCTGTAGATGAGAAGAATAGCTTGCCATCGTCTTCGTCTCGTGCTGCTGAGCCTCCTTCAGCTGCTGTACTTACTACGTCTTCGGCTTCCAGGACGACAGCCTCAAACAGAGTGTCTGGGCAAATAATGCGGAGGGTCTGCGTAGCTACTTTTGTTTTGGGTTTCAACGTGGCTTTTTTATTTAGATGCACCAGAGGAATTTGAAATGGTTTCCCATCTTTTGAGGTTGCGATCCAAGCCGAGCGTTTGCGACGCAAAGCGGCTGCGCTGGAGCAGGGCATTAGTAGAAGAAAGCTGGACAAAATGGAGGGCAAAGACCGTGGCCAAAGAGGACCTCGATACTGGCGACAGAATTGGAACTGGAGCTAAAAAGGACGGATATGCGGCGGAATGCCTTCGCTGTCTGGGAGGTTCCAGCTTCTTTGAGATTTGGAATCTATATGCTGGATCTTATATGTAATCTTTGTTTATGGAGATCCCGTCTGTTGGTCATCTTTAGGATCAAGGTCTGTTTTTGGATAGGACGCAGGCATAGAAATATAGAACATGCCGAGCAATGTGGCATATCGTTTTTTGGAAGCGTCACGCACGATGGAGAAGCAAAAGGATATCAAAAAGGGAAAGGCCAGTCAGACGCCTTTGAAAAAAACAAGTGTGTTGAAGAAGCCTGCATCCAAAAATGCAGGAAGCAAACAAAGTGGAGTGCACAAGCGTCCTGCTGCCAAGTCTGTTGACCCCAGCCCGTGCCGCGAAGACGCAGCAGTGTTCAAAACGCCTGATCGAAAGACGAAGCCGCTTAGCGAGCCAGCAGGAACACCATGGGCGTTTCACTTCAAACAATAGACGGCAATAGCAACCACAAGCCTGCAGACAAAACTGCCCGAGAAAAAAAGGTGCGTGGTGCTACCTGCAACTCAGGGGGTATAACATGTGGCTATGATATTTCTCACGTCAGACTTGCAATTTTCAAGTTGAACAAACCACCTTGCATGTTTTTTCTCAACAATAAACCTTGGATTGTTTTTTTTGAACCCGTTTTTTTTTGAACCATCAACCTTGGATGTTTTTTGGCCTGCATGAAGGCCCGGTGTGAACGATCAACCTTGCCTGCCTTATTTGTTTGGGGGCCAACCGAAGGCCCAGTGAGAATGATCCACCTTGCCTGCCTTCTTTTTTTTGGACCGACAGAAGGCCCAGTGTGAACGATCAACTTTGCATGCATGTTTTTTTTAAACAATCAACCTTGCATGTTTTTTTCTCAACAATAAACCTTGGATTGTTTTTTTGAACCAGTTTTTTTTGAACCATCAACCTTGGATTTTTTTGGCCTGCATGAAGGCCCGGTGTGAACGATCAACCTTGCCTGCCTGATTTGTTTGGGGGCCAACAGACGGCCCAGTGAGAATGATCAACCTTGCCTACCTTATTTTTTTTGTGCCGACAGAAGGCCCAGTGAGAATGATCAACCTTGCCTACCTTATTTTTTTTTGTGCCGACAGAAGGCCCAGTGAGAATGATCAACCTTGCCTACCTTATTTTTTTTTGGGCCGACAGAAGGCCCAGTGTGAACGATCAACCTTGCCTGCCTTATTTTTTTTTGGACCGACAGAAGGCCCAATGTGAACAATCAACCTTATATTTTTTTGTGGCCAGCACGAAGGGCCAGTGAAAACGATGAACCTTGCATTTTTTTAACAATCAACCTTGCATGTTTTTTTAAACAATCAACCTTGCATGTTTTTTTACACAATCAACCTTGCATGTTTTTTTACAATCAACCTTGCATGTTTTTATTTAACCAAACAACCATGCATGTTTTTTTACAATCAACAACAACCACGCCGGTTTTTTTCGGCCAGCACGAAGGCCCAATGTCAAGGATCCACCTTGCATGTTTTTTTTCGTAACACCAAGAAATAAAGAACCGGCCCAGGATCCATCCGCAACAATTCCCATTTCCATCCATCCCGCTTCCGTCCCGCTTCCGTCCCGCTTCCGTCCCGCTTCCGTCCCGCTTCCGTCCCGCTTCCGTCCCGCTTCCGTCCGCTTCCGTCCCGCTTCCGTCCGCTTCCGTCCCGCTTCCGTCCCGCTTCCGTCCCGCTTCCAGACCGCTTCCCTTCAGCTTCTCTCCTGCTTCCAGCTCCTGCTTGCCCTACTTACTGTTTCTGGTCTTCCCTTCGCCGTTGAGTATAGAAACACTTGTAGTCCAGAACCTTTCTCTTCTGCTCAAAGTTTCTCTGGTGGAAATTCTCTTGCTAATTCCGCTGGCGTTTTTTCTAAGTGTAGTTTTTCATTTCATCGCCTCTTTGCCTTTGCTCATTGTTTAACTCTTATAGGTTTATTTTTCAATTTTAGTGCTGACTCCGACGCGGTCCCCTGCCGTCCAAGGCTTTTGAACCTCAAAACACGTTGCAGTCTCACAGTTTCTGTTTGTGGTTGACTTTTTGTCCTTGGAACCATGGCTGATGAAAGTCTTGTTTCCCTTGAAGAGGCACCAGCAGAGCAGCAGCTGGCTGCGCAAGCTGAGGAGTCAGACCGCTTTGTTTGTGTGAGGTGCCACCGTGACTTACCCAAGGCTGAGCTGTGTGATACTTGTGGGACGAAGAACACTTGCCTTGGTTGCCGTGGCATCCTTGTGATGATCAACAAGCATTGCGGCTCTGCGACTGAGTTTCTCGATTTGCTGGATCCCGAGTCACAGACCGATTTCTTTGCCAAGACCCTGGAAGAGAAGAAGGCCGGTGAGGGCATCTTGCGCTACAAGAATCTCAGGGCTACTTTCGTCAGCCAGCTCGCCGGTCGCACTGTGAAGACTTGGACCAATGCAGTCAATGGAGACTTCTTGCCACTGAGTGTGTGGGAGAAAAGAGGCTTCGACACCAAGGAGATCGAAGCCAAAGCTCCGATGCAGACCCATGAGATCCTTGGAGCAACATACAGGGTCGACCTGTTCTCGCAGAACTTTGCCCATGCCACATCGGAAGCCGAAGAAAAGGTTCTCAATATGGAAATGAAGGCGCAGAAAAAACGCGCAGAGTCAGCAGCATCTTCGGCCAAGGGTGGCAAAGGCAAAGGGCGCAAGGGCAAAGCTTCCATGTTGGAAGATGAAAATGTGGCACCGCCTTTGTCTGAGGAGCAGCTCTCTGAGAAGCGCAAGCTTGAGCAGCTTGTGGACTTGGAGACCGATTCTGAGGTGGAGATCGCTTCTCGGCTCTTATCACTTTGTACCCATTGTAACGATCAACGCGTTTGGTTTGTATTTGTTTGGGTGGAAGCGTTTCTGTATCCATTTCTCTGCATCGCTGAGGTTTTTCCAAAGAGAGCCAGAGGCAAGGGATCAGGGGAAAAGGAAGCAGCCAGGGCCGAAAAGAAGGCGCAAGCCGATGCGGCCAAGCAGAAGGACAAGGACCATAAAGCTGTCGCAGCTTTGTGTGGCAGGGTTTTGAGCTCTTTGCAGCCCATGGCCATCAAGTTCAACAAGCTCATGGAGAAGGCTGAGACCAACAAAGACCGCTTGCCTGCGATCACGTGGGAGAAGGTCAACACTTGCCAAGAGAAGCTGAGCACATGGCTGCCTGAATGCTTAGGTGTCTTGAAGAAGGTGGGCAGCGGGGAGACGGTGTCTTGGGACGACGTTTCGTTCACACATGAGGCTCTCGTCAGCGCTCATGTGAAGGAATGCAACACCACCATCAGGGCGGTGAATGCAGCCTTGAAAAAGGCCAAATGAGATGTCTAGGAGAATTGTCTCCAGATATATGATACTTCACGTTTCGTACAATATCTGACAGCTGCACTTTGCATTGCAAGCACGGGGAAAAAAGACGTGTATATGGACTTGCCAAGTTGGGCACCTCATGGCATCTGATTCTCTCAGACTTTGTCGACTTTATATCCTAGTCATGAGTCAATTAAAAGGTTTTTGACCCCACCTCATAGTCAGAGAAAGAAAACTTCATCGTCGGCAATCCAATGCTCCTCGTTATGTTGGCATCACAGGATCGCGCGCATTGCGGTGTCACATTTTGACAGCTTTGGTCATATAGTTATAACCCTATGCTGCAGTGCTGTTGTGGTGTCACACGTCCTGTTGCATTATATACTCTCCCACGTATAAAATGATGGCTTGAAATACCGCGGTGGTCCGCAAAAGTTGGCACTTATAGGCATCGGCTGCGGTTGTCCGCGCGGAAAAAAAATAATGCTTCCATGTCGCGGTTGTCCGCTTATAGCCTGCACACGTAGACGAAAACGACGCGGTGGTCCGCGCAATACCAAATGCAGCAGTGGTCGCGGTTGTCCGCGCAAAAAAAGATCATGTCTGGAGTCGCGGTTGTCCGCGCATAGTGCATGCGTAAAAGCGAGTTTGTTGCTATATACTTGTAGTTGTGCCATCGGTCTCCCATATATATATATATATATATATGTATATATATATATATACATATCATATATATATATAGATGTATATATAATATGCATCTAACACACGTGTCTGGATATTTGAATGCATATTCCGCTGCTCAAGCAGAACCGAACCGAAACGGTTCACATCCGTGTGGAGCAACGAGATTCCACATCCATTCGTGACAGCATGCATTTTTGTTTGTCTTGAACTTGTCGACTTCATGTCTCGACGCCGATGCCCGCTGGCCAGGCCAATGTCAATCTGGCTGATATTCATTTATCACTCTTTGCCCAGCACAGCACCAACAAAGTCAAGAGAGCGTTGAGAGGTGACAATATCGAAGCTCCCGTTTCCAGAGCTCAGAAGCGAAAGTTTGCCAATGTGATGCGAGCACCTCGCGCTTGTTTCGAAGGCATCTCTGTCAAAGCTACCTCGGGTCAACCTGTCACCTTTTATGCTGGCAATATTGGAAAGATTTTGGAATACACGGCTAGTCACATCCCGACTTTCAGAAACAAGATTTATTCCTTGGAGAAAGAGGAGACACACAAAATTATACTGACAATGGATGAATCTACATCGGGAAATGTTCTGCAAGTGGGTTCCACCTTGAAGATGGCTCTCTGGTATTTCTATATCTCCAACTTCAATGAAATGCACCGTCCATCGGCGTGGTTACCGCTAGCTGCTATTCCGTCCAAAGATTTGCAATTTGTCGCGGGCGGCATGTCTGCAGTGGCAGCTGCCTTGCTCCGGTTCATCGCTCAACAAAGCATTGAAGAAGGCATCTGGATCCAACAAGTATGCCGCAAGTTTCGAATCTGGAGTTTGGTAGCTGACTATGATGCCTTGCGGATGGTTTACAACTCAAAAGGTGCTGCAGCATCGAAACCTTGTATGCAATGCAAAAACATTTGTGGAAATTGGATGTCATTACCGGAAACAGATCCATATTTCCACTCCATCGACTGCGCAGACTTCCGTAACTTTGACATGATTTCCAACGCAGAACTGCATCATGCCTTTGATACTTTGAAGCCTAACCTGGCCACATGGAGAAAAAAGCAACGAGAAAACACAGAAAAGGGTTTGGGGTACAACTTGGATCCTCACGGCTTGCTTCACTGTCCGATTGCACGGAACATGCTTCCAGTTCGCCAAGTATTGTATGACACCTGTCATAATTATTTCGCAAATGGAATCGGATCGCAAGAGATTATTCTGTTTCAGGAAGCGCTAACCAAGCATACTGCTGTCACCCGTGAGGCGATCCAGAAATCAGTATGCGAAGTGAATTGGAAATGCTCTTTGGATAAGCTCAATAGCCAAGCAGCCCGCAAGAAATTATTTCAAGCAGCTTATTTCACTGGCACCGTGCACAAGGGATCCGCTACCCACTGTTGGTACTTGTTGCCGTTGCTATGCTTCTACGGCGAACAATTTCTCTGCCCTGCGCTACAAATGGCCTTCGACAGTTTCATCGTTTTGCAAAATGTAACTATGCGGCAGTGTACAGACAATTTTTCCAAAGATCCAATGAATACATAAATGCTGCTAATACATCTCTTGTTATATCCTTTAGCGGTGCAAGATTATAAATATACGAGCTTGTCAAAAAACAGGTCTACATATAAATTATTTAATTGTGTGATCCAATACGTATGTTTGGTATATATGGTTGCATTTAACGGTTGGCATTTGCGATAATCATAGATTAGGTATACCTATAGGTGTATTTCGTTTTGTTGGATATACTCTTTGTACATCAGCTTCGCTATGATGCAGTTAGTTTTCTGCATGTACTAAATGCTATTGCTTACCATGCAATCACTGTTGTGTGGCAAATATACAGACTATGTCGTAGCCCACAAATTTGTTTCACTTAAGATATATATTGACGTTCAGAAAACTTAAATAGGGTTAAGTATATGTATGTTATTTGTTTTCTATATTAATATTCGGTTCTAATAAATGAACAAATAAACAAATAAATAAATCCATTTATGTATATATATATATAAAAATATATATACATTTAATTAAATATGTTTAACTATAGGTTACTTCAAAGCTAGCAACTAGATATATAGATATATATATATATATAAATATGAACTAGACATATATAGGTCTGTGCTCATGTATATAGACTGTAGACATATAATGCGGGGTCGTGATGTCGTGCTTCAAAAAAGGAGGAAAGAAAACATTGGCTCGGTCGAAACAACATGAGACTTCCAAAATCCCTTTTTTGAGCAGGAAATTAACAACAAGGAATTCAGTTAGTTTAAAACACCCAATCATTTGATAATCCACATGCAAAGAAAATTCTTCCAAGAAGAACATATTTGTGTTTTTCTTATTGTGATCGCGGTTGTCCGCGCTGTGTCTTGACTTTTTGTATATATATATATATATTATATATATGGGGTATGAACGGTATGTATATATATATACATATATACAATAACATATTCTTAATATCTCACAATCTACCTGCACCTACGTTGTTGTCGCGGTTGTCCGCGCAAACGTAATAACGTGTTAGAAACAAACGCAAGTCTCGCCCATATTGCAAGTGTGACTATACTGAGGTGAGACAATGTCTCAGACGACTTCGACATCACCAAAGTGCCGAGCTACTTGCTGAGCTCCAGCGTATATCAGAGTTGCACCAAAGACGCTTCACACTGGCCTACGGAAACTGTGAACGACCGAAACATCACTATCGACTGCACCATTCCGAACAAATCAGTCGTTTGGGGTATGCGGATTGCTGGGCATCGGAGACGAAGCATCGTGCTTACAAAAGGTTGGAAAAAATCATCAGCAATCAATACGAAGAACGATCTGGGAAGAGCGCCTGCGAAACACTACCTCGTTTGCTGCACGCGACAATTTCAGAATTGGATACGACGCCTTGGAGCAATCGTATGCATCCACCCATCTACAAAGAGGATCTTGTCAGGTCCGTAACTGGTATGAACAATTGCCAAATCAGCCTTGGCTATCATTTCCACAATCAGCTGCTGAAGGCCAATTCAATCTTATTTCTTGACAATGACGCTGGCTTGATTCACTTCTTTTGCCAACATGACAACGAGATGTTTGTTGTCATTGAAATCCTGCAGTGCGTGAAACCTTTCACACCCCTGAGCGTAAGCTCAAAATGGAAATTGTCGAATAAACGCTTGGCTGTGAAACTGCACAGCAATATCACTATTTCTTCGCCGCTGTGGTGGTGTCGTGAAAGCGACACGATCCTCTGTCTCCACTGACGAACTGCCGAAAAAAGTACCAAATGGAAGGAAAAAAGGTGCGTCCACCGTGTTTTTCACTTTTTGTATTTTTTAAAAAAAAAGCAAAAAAAATAAGAAAAAAAGGCAAAAATGAAGTTATCGAACTTAGTAAGTTCGTTAACTTAAGTTAAGGGTAAGTTCGATAAGTCGATTTATAACTAAGATACATCTCTCTTAACTAAGATACATCTCTCATAACTAGGGGGGCCTGTGGTTGTATATTGTTGCCTCAACAGAGCGTGCGAAACCTTGGCCATACTGTCCAGGAGGGTGATGCCCCTCATGTCTTGGATCTTGTGGCTCTTCTGTTTCTTTCCAATTGTGTGGACCAATCCGCCTTTAAACTGAACCGGTTCCGCACTTGTGGTCCAGATTTTCACAAAGAGCTTTGTCAGGTCCTCAGCAATAGGAATACCCAATGTCCGCAATGTGCTTGGCAAGACCATGTCAAGACCTGGTGCCTTCGAAATTTTTAGGCGTGCACAAATGTTTTCAATATTGGTTCTGGTGGGCAAGTCTTGGACAGGAATTGCCATGGGCGCATCGGTCATGGCTTGTTGCTGTGTATGCCAACACTGCTGAAGGAGCTCAGGATAGGCAACAGGCTCTCCTGCCTCAAGCAAATTGTAGTGGTTGATCTTGTCCTTCACTGACGGTCCAACACTTCTGAGATTGGAACGTTGCTTGGCTCTTGATCTTGGCAACACGTGGGAGAGAGCTGACCAAAGCTGTCGTGAGCCACGAATGGACTCCCGACCGGCGTTGGCGGCTAACCCCTCGTAAAAGTCAATGTCGTCCTGTCGGACTGCAGTCACTACACGTGGTGCTAGATCACGGAAGTGCGCAAGATGCTGAGCTTCTTCGCGATCACATTGTTGCAGCCACGGTTGAAAGTTCTGAGAACAACGTCGATCATGACGCCAGCTGTCAAACATTTGTCGCAGCATTGCAAATCGTCGATGCCTTCGAACTCGGTTGAGACAGTGCCAGTGATGACGCTTGGCTTCAATGAGCTTCACAGTGTCATCAGTGAGGTGTTGTTTCCTCATCATTTTCCGCGGCATCTGACAGTGTCGTAACTGATGTTGAAGTGTGGCAGCATGCGTGTGGACATCTGTTCTCCATTGAGGTGTTGCAGGAGGTGTCCACGATAAAGTTCTGGGCTTTTTCCGTGTCGTGGCACTCGTGTAGAAGGAGATGGGGACAGTAGCACGAACACAGAAGTGATCTTCTTTTTGCAACGAAAGGTCAATCTGCTCATCAATCCACGTAGAAACTGCTTCACCTTGAAGTTCTTGTGGGCATGCAATGTAACCCAATCGTGCACGTGCTCCAGTAGCATGAACCCAAGTGTTACCTTCGCCACAATGATATTCCGAGAATGTTTGTGGCAAAAATAGCTGTTGCTCAAGCAGCCACTGGTGGAAGTGATTGCCCTTGTCATTCTCAGATGTGGCTTGATGATCACCTACGGCTTCTGAACAAGCCGATCCGAGGCGACTGTTCGCATCAATGAGGACAAAGGTTTTCCATTCACGATATTGTTGTGGAATGGCACTCGAGGTGGCTTTCCAAAAGTTTGCCAGAATGGTGTCGTTGTCTTCAACAGGGGCATGGAGCACAAGGAAGATCAATCGCAAGCCACTACAAACAAATCGTACAACCAGTCGTTGAGAACTTGCATGAAGGATATGAAGATGGTGCGATGCCACGTCGATGGTCATGTCCTTATCCCGGAGCTTTTTGTTGACCCACAGCTGTATTCCTCCGACTCCACGAGATGTTGCGGGTGCCGACAAAACATGAAATTGTGCCACCATGGTGTGGCCTTCAAGGCGACTCCGCGTTTCTTGGAGCCCAATGATCTGAAGATCTTGATTGAGAAATTGCTGTGCAAGACTCTCCGCTCGGGCACTCATGTATTGGGAGGCAAATTCTTGACCAGGGTAAAGAGTCAGAACATTCGCAGTGCCAAGTTGCAAACGTAAGTGTGCTACTTCACGAGGTCCATCTGGTTGAGTTGCTTGTCGGAGCATCGCCGGATGTCCATCCGCTGTGGGCAGATGTCGAAGCGGCTGTGCAATATTAAAGCGCCAATGATGATCAATAAGTGGTGGGGCATCCGAAAAACCACGTAACGACTGCTCAAGCAACCAGAGCCATTGAATGGAACATAAATCGGTTCCATCAAAGGTACAGCACTGTTGAAAGAGAGTGAGATCATCAATTGTGGCGCCCGCTGCAGCTGCAATCTTGCAAAGGGTATCTGCCGCTTCATTCCATGGGTGTCCACGGTGACTTGCCAAATGCGTCCAACGGATGGGTTCACAAGTATGAAGTTCAATCCAATGCAACAAGGCACGTATTGGGGTGAGCAAATCAAGGTTCAGATGGCTACCTTGCTTCCCTTGTGCAACACCGGCAACTTGTTGACAATCAAACGCAAATTCGAGCCATGGATGTTCTGTTGGGCGTTGAAGAAGAAGCTGAAGGCTCCATCGAATAGCAAGCATCAGAGCTGTGGCTTCTGCACGTGGTGCGGAGACAGCACCCAAACATTTGGCTGTAACATATCCAGCCCATCGTGGACCTTGATCCGTGGTGACGATCAAGACAACAGCTCCAGCTCCTTTCAATTGATCTCTGGTAGCGGAGCCATCCGTGTAAAAGGTGTATCCCAATGGCCGCTCTGATGTCCATGTGGTCATCTCTTGCAGCTCACGTGTCGTATTAGGATGCCAGTCAACTTGTGAATGATCAAGCTCAGGTACCAACTTCATCATCTGGTGCAGCTGATTGCGCAGAAAAAGAATGCGTTGACAATCAACTGTGACCCATACCGGTGGAGAAGGCTTGTCCAGACAGTCTTCCAACAAGATCTGTCGTTTGTGTGAGGGCCGATGCTGAATCCATGCTACCTCATCATCAAGCTCTTCACGGTCTTGCGGCTGGGCCTGAACTGTAGGTGTCATACTGGTACGGTAAAACTTCAAGACTGCTGCATGCTTCAAGACCACAAATGGCATATGCGATATGTCCATGTCATCCCACCACGTGTGGCATTGAGCTCCATTCGTTCTTGATGCACAAGTGTTCTCAATGTCAATCAAGGCAACAAGTCCAGAATGAGGATTTCTATGAGATATTGTAAAACACATGAGCAGTGCTGGGCGTCGCGTCACTGCATTTGCATGACAATTCACCAACACTGTGGATTGTTCTGGTTGTTCGTTTTGCACAAGGAGCACTGTGGCAACCGCTTCAGGATCACTTCCGTCGGGTGATGGCAACACAATGTGGTATGTGATTTCGCACAACGGATCAATATGGTCACTCCATGTTGTGATCAGGGCTGCCGTCCAGGTGCTGAAATCTGCCGACAATAAGGTCAATCGCCCCATTCCACTGTGTGGCCGACGTAGATGATCACTAAACCACACGTCCACATAGAAGTTTGCCTTCTCCGCTAACATGGCACGCTTGCTACCTAGCACTGCTGCATGTAAATCTTGGATGAAGGCCGACTGTGCATTCAATTGCGGCATAGAAATGCGGGAACTCACAGCTGATTGAGAAGCAAGTGGAGACTCATCAGAATGGTGCACAGTGGTCGCGTCATTCATGGGATGAACTCTTGATGGGCAAGTCCATGTGCATGCTTGTGCGGCTTCTGAAGCAAGAAGATTCATAGGCGCAACTGGTAGGTGAATGTGAGACCATAGAGCTGATTGCATCATGTTCATCTGATCATCTGAATCATGGAGTTCAGGTCTATGAGGATAAAGTCCACGTTCATAGTTGTCCACATCCGTCATGCCTTCTTCATGCATAGGACTGCGTGCTGGTCGATGTCGTCGTGATTTTCTCTGCGATTGGGACCATTTCGAAGTGCTGACGCAAGTTCTTGTAGACACCGATGATGGCTGCCGGTCGGAGGGAGGAATGGCGATTCTCAAATAATCACCATGCTCAAGGAAGAAGGTGCCTGGTCGCTGGAGTTGGATCAATTCGTGATTCTTCCACATCATGCACCTGGCTTTCAGACGCGCACAGTAGATGTCGATGCCAAGAAGTCGAAGGATCGTACGCCGATGAACTTGATGTGGCAAGGAGATACATCTTCTGGAGGTAGAGGCATCAGTAGCTGGTGCATGTTCATGGAATTCCAAATCCACTAATACCAAACGGTGCAATGATCCAAGTGGCAAATCTCCCGCTGAATGGAACAAAAGCGCTTCTGTGTGCGCTGCTTTCAAATCATGCGGTCGATGCTCAACATGATGACAATAAACAATGTCATCTTCACCAACACTGGTCATTTGTGCAACACGGTGATGGAATGTGAAGGCATCGTCCCAAGGCAAATGTCCATGATAAACTCTTCTTCTCGTGCGATATACATGTACAAATCTCCAGTCTTGCCCTCGATGTTCATCATCATCAGAGCTGGACCTCGGACTTGGTTCCTCCGGTGGAGCCTCATCATCAGATGGGTGTTGTCGCACTGCACGAGGAAGTTCAAAAAGAGGTTGATCAGGTGGGTAGTTGCGTCTGGTCCATGCTGCAAAAGATGTGACATCATCATCAGCCTGAGGTGGTACACGAACGTCAACATTGATGCTGAGTCCATCAGCAATAGGTTCAAGTTCATCGACAGGGAACATTAGGATGCCACTTCGTGCAATCCATTGACGTCCATGAACTAGATGAGCAATTTGTAACAAGTCGACAGCACGTGAACCACACATCCAACTGGGTGTAGAGACTGCTTCTTGCAGCAGCTGTGTGCGATGCTCTTCAAGAAATCTGGCTGTCATGATCGTGCCAACTCTGTCAGGAACCAGTCCTTGGGAAATGATGAGATGAGGCATGAAGGGCTGATCGTCTGGTTCTGGCGGTGAAGGCATTACAGAGGTAATGTGCATGAGCTCCCCTGCACGCAAACGATCATTCCATGCTTCTCGAATATCATCCAACCAAAGATGATCCATGTAATCGAGCTTGACAATGCGAGGTTGAGGACAACGCTGCGCATCATGATGATGAATGTACCACGTCTTGACGTAGAGGACACGGCCTTCATCTGTGTGCTCGACATTGGCATGTTCTCTCCAATCAATACGCATTTGCAGGAGCCAGACATTGTGCATGTCATAAATTGCCTGATCAAGATTCGCTGGCAATCTATCAGATGCTGGTAGAGACGCATCTCTGCCAGGATGTGGTGATGATTCTGCATGGGAACTAGAACTGGTTGTCGCAAACGGACTACTGTTGACTGCTTCATAGCACGTCGGGATCAACACGGCCAAACTTGACAGCGGTTCCACAACGGCTTTACAGTCAGGCCGCAAACTCCATGGCTTGTCATACCAACTTCCAAATTGAGTGTGTGTCAAAACTGCTCCTGAAACTTGTCCTTCTTCGCTTTCTAAAAGCAATTCAATGTGGTTCGAAAATGAAACATGACGTCCAGGTAGCACAGCAGGAGAAGCTGCATGATCATGGTAACACTTGGACCCATCCAAGAGTTGGGAACATACATCAAAGCCACAGACTGAGATGTGTTGATCAACAGCTTGTTCACATGCTTGCCAAGGACTCAAAAAGTTCACTTCTTCAAGGATTGAATGCGACCACTGCAAAGTGCAGTAAGCAATGTCGCCAATCATCCGGGGATGGCAGACCTCTTGCAAGTCTATCTGCCCCCCCCGCCAAAAGGCTGAAGGCTTTTGGCTCCAAGCAATCTCACATTCGGCTCTTCCTCTTTCTCCACTCGCGGCTTCTTGGTAGCCGATTCTTCTAGAGCTTCGGCTTGTCGTGCACGAATGCGATCTAGATTCGTCACCATGGCTTTCATGTCGTCTTGAATGCTTGGAGTATCGTCTGCCATCAACTCCTCGTCGTTGACCTCGGCGTTGATGTCGAGGGTGATCTCGGAAGCGGTGAGGGCCTCTTTCGATGATTCGACCTCTTGCTTTGCATTTTGATACTTCTCCATAGCAACTTGGATGGCAGATTGATGTTCTGCATCTCGTGTCTCGAAGTCCTCGATGTGCTGATTCCATCGCTGGACAGCTTCTGTGATGAACTTCGCCCAAGAACCATGCATCTTGAGACGTGCTTCTCGAGCCTGTGCAAGCTGATCTCTTGCTGTGCGAAGACGAGAGGCTGCACTCTGTAGTTGCTTGGTTGGATCGACTGCTGCTAGCTTCTGCGCATTGGTCAGCGCCTTTTGCACGTCGGCAGTCAAAGGATGCTCCATCTGAGTCACGGCCGAGACAAGCTCCTTCAAATGTTGCTCTGCTGCTGTGCTCGGGGCAGACGAATTTGCAGATGCTTTCGGGTGATCTGGTTCCCACGATGGCTCTGCTTGCGGCACACGATTGCCATGATTCTTCTTGGCCTTCTGCTTGGCATTGTTCGGTCTGGCTGGGGATTTTCTTGGCTGCCGTCTTGGTGACTTGGTATGTCCATGATAGTTCCATGGACCTTCGGACACATCTTCTGAGTCTCCATAGCTTCCATAGCCCCTTTGAACGTGCCCTTGTTTTTGACGTCGTCGAGGCGATGTGGATGGGGGATATGGCGTCTGCCTGCGCGGCGTTCCAGTGGCACTGTTCTGCCAATGGGAGCCACACCAGGGGCAGTTGGTGAAACTGCCTTTGACTGTCTTTCGACACCACCCGCAAAACCACGGAGTAGAAGCCATTGTTTCTCTGATTTTTCTCAAAAACACAACGTCCCTTGAGTGATGGCGCTTGAGGGTTTGATGCACGTCGTGCAACTCGTGCCGCGTCAAAGGCGAAACACGGGTGCGATGCAAATGCCAAGCTTGTCTCGCACAAGCTCTGTGCCGCCTCTGTCTGCGCCGCTGCGTGGGAGTCGTAGTGATTGAAAAAGAATACAAAGACAAAAACCTGGACAAAACGCAGCAGATAGTTCATGCACAGCAAGTGCCCAGGAAGAGGATCAGAATCGTGCCAAAGACAATGAAGCCAATGATGTCAGTGTTCACAAGGCCAGGAACTGAAGGTGATATTGGCTGGCCAGGCCAATAGAGCACGATGCGTAGTGCTATCGCCAGGGCACACCAGTTCAGCGAAGCTGCCACGCACGAAAGGCAAATGGCTTGCCCGCAGGTGTAACAACACCCGCTAAGGTCAGGCAGGTGGTCAGGGGACGTGGGGCCACTCTGAACCAAAACCTTAATAGTATTATGAGAGCAAAGCTTGGAGGGCCTATATCTTCAGCTGAAGAGATTGTAAGCAGAACATGCTGTACAAGATGCAGTTCCTTTCAATGCTCCCTAGATTTTGTTTCTTAAACAGTTCTACTGCTTTGTATTACACAATTACCTTTATAATACATGCAAAACATGTGTATAAACATATATATTTACAGGCATATATGTGTATACATCTTCATGTGCTGGTTAATTTGTGCCTGGTGATATCATCTTGATGTTGTTGTACAACCATTGCTCGCTGCAGGATGTGGTGCAAGTTTATTGAACTTGTGAAGCAATATTCATCCTAGAAGATCTAGATATAACTTGTGAGTTATGAGTGATCCATTAATGTAATTATTATTGTTTGTTTTATAGATCCTGTTCATAGTTCTTTTATTGCCTGTTATCATTATCAAGCCTGCTATGGATGCAGTTGAATGCTACAGGATAGGTCTGATACAAATGAAAAAAAAGTGCACTCAGCGCCCAGCTCTCAACGGGTTAGGTCAAGAAATACCATGGATTTGTAGCGGATGAGACCTATGGTATTCCACATTGGCATGGCTCCATGGCTCTGTGGAATCTCATGGAAAAAAAAAAATCCTTGTAATTTTTTTTTCCTTGTCACGTTTGAGATATTTGTGCGCATGTTCGTTGTTGAAATTTCCATGGCATGCGTACATGTTTGCAGCATTTTGGGCTGCCAATCCCTGAAAGAGTCCCGAAAGAGGACG
>Ga0126342_10004765_pt1 | contig 23338 bp, 24 predicted proteins | sample Cyp1metagenome_FD_92528 | JGI IMG/M metagenome (GOLD analysis project Ga0126342, IMG submission 92528) | Coral microbial communities from Lord Howe Island, Old Settlement Bay, Australia - Cyphastrea 1 metagenome | ecosystem: Host-associated > Invertebrates > Cnidaria > Coral ...
AAATATAGGAAAAGTGTTGAGTAGCACAGAAATTCACTAAGACATCCTTAGGTTTAAGGAGCTAAGTGTTACATCTTGACTTTTCTTCATGTTGAAATAACAAGCAGACAGGAACACAAAAAAATATCCTTGAATATGGGTGTGAAAAAAACTAGCGCAAGTCTAGCGGGTTTGCTAGCGCTGCCTTGCAGAATTCCTGCATTTAGTTGCGTGCCGCCTCATAACGAAGAGGAAAAACAACTAGGTCCACACTAATTATCAACAACTAGCACAAAGCTTCTGTCAACTATTTTTGGCAAATGGTCACATATATATATATATATGTATGTATCCAAGTACATCTAATCTAATGTAAACGAACCCTTCATCTAATGAATCTAATCAATCTAATGACATCACTGGTTGGTGGTTTGGAACATTTGGATTATTTTCCCATATATATATATATTGGGAATGTCATCATCCCAACTGACAAACTCATATTTTTCAGAGGGGTTCAAACCACCAAGCAGTATATATAACATGTTATCCCCATAATGAATCTTAATTATATACTTACATCCCCTGTATCTCTCTCCTTTTCGGTTGTGCATGTTGGTCATTTCAATCCCTTCAAAATACTGGTATGCCTGGCATGCTTCAAGCTTGATTCTTCCCCAGGTGTCCTGGATGGTGATGACCTTTTTGAACTTCACCCCTAAAGGCCAGGGCCTAAAAAGGGCCTTTAGGGCCCAGCCCCTCAGGACGAAAGCGAAGATGAGATCGACGTCACCTTGGTCAACTTGAAGCAACGCCGGGGGAAACTGGGCCGCCCCAAGATGTGGAATGGGGTGTAGGATAGTAATGCATAGAGAAAAGCCGCCGTCTCGAACTGAAGCATAAATTGGTAGGGAAACATATTATTTAAGTATAATCTGCCACTATTAAATAAATGATATAGCCAATACTTGTATAACTTAATAGTGACTCAGTGGTAGATTATAGAAATAATTTCAGCAGTTCGATGGGTGAAACATCCGCCAAGGAGGTGCCGTCCCCTATGTACGGCGGGATGTTTTTGCCACACCTGCTACGTTGCTTGGAGAAGATTCGCTGGGGAGGAGATCAGGTGCTAAACTTCTGCTGAAAAAACATGGTTTAAAAGTTTTAAGTCTAGAAATGGATACCCAAGAAATCTCAAGAATCTGTAAATATTTGTACAAATTAGATAGAATTAGCATGTAGTCTAGTTGAGATATGTAATTCAGGAACATCAACTTGGATGATTTTTTGGAGGCAAAGCTGAATGGGTGTTGGGAAATGGCATCGAAACATGGGCAGGTCAACACAGTGAACATATCTGGGAATCAAAATTGAGGTACCCTCTGGCAATTCAACGTAGCTATTGAAAATGGCAATTTATAATGGATCTACCCACTAAAAATGGTGATTTTCCATAGTTATGTTAGTTTACCAGCGGGTAGCAAAGCTCCCAATGTTTTTTTGATCATGTTGAGTATTCAAACCATCCGTTTCTTGACGATGTTACGAACAATTGACCCATACAACCCATACAAGCTCTTGGTGCAATGTGCATTTTTTTTCTGATTGCAACCAGTATGTGCCGTTGTTTTGCTGTTGAAATGATATAATGATCCCAGTTCATTCTTTGGGACGGGTTGAACCCAGCAACAAAAAAAACATGTCCATCCTTCTTGTCGGTGAGGTGGTAGTTATTTGTTTTTATTTGGTCGACTCCTTTTTGTTGTGGCCACACCACGCCATAGATGTCCTTTTCCCATTGGTTGGTTGATTAATAGAAGGGGTTGTTTACCCCTTAACAACAGGTAAATGATGATAGATGGTATACCAAACCGGCCCATGACTGCAGATTATTCAGTTCGTGATTTACCTCTTGGTTTTTCCCTTATGGGCGAAGTGGCTCGTGACCAGCCCCATGCCCACGAAGTACTGGAACCAGGAGGGCGGCAGCGGACGGCGCTGGCTGTAACGAAATGGGGGATACCCCCGAGTCATCCATTTTAATATGGTGTTCAATTATAAAACTATAAACCATCCAGTGGAGAATCCCCCATTTTAGGAAAACTCCTGGCACACGGAACTACTCTCCATCTTTGAAAAGGCATTGATGGATTTCAGGAGTACATGCTGAGTCGGGAAAAATAAAGATAGTACATAATGATAGTAATATTAATATAATGTAATTAATATACCTTTAGTACTATCTTTATATAGTAATTAATATATAACAATTACAAATAATAATGGGTACATCTCCAGCAACCCCACGTTGTTGCAAACATGTTGGTTTCATGGTTTGAGTTTTCCCATGAAATCAGCCCACTGAATCCCGCACAGAAATGTTCAATGGATCCAAGAATTACATTGTAAATTTCAAGAGAAGGCTTTTGAGGCTGGTGTTCAATATTAGGGGGAAGCAAAATTCGATCAGTGATCTCGGTTTTTTCTTGATCAGAATACACCACTATTGTTGATGAATATCACCATTGTTGCTTGGAAAAATGCCTAATTTCTATACATTCCTGTTAACTAGTGAAATCCCCATCTTCGAAGTTCAGTTTTTGCCGGGTAAAGTCCTGCAGTTTTTATGGCAAACCTTTAAAAACCTTGGGTTTTTGATGGTTTCACCATGTTTCACCAATGCTGCGGAGAGGACTTCCCTGCTTGGCCTGTCATTCCCAGCGCTGCGGGCCGGGAGATTGGAGCCCAGCAGGACTTCAGGTGGAGCTTTTGGAGAGATCCACCCATTTTCCCATAGGATCCATGGTGCTGGTATATATATATATATGGATAATGGATCCTATGGGAAAATGGTAATCTTGGGGTATATGGATCCTATTGATGATAATTTCCCATATATGCTAACATGACTGGGGTATATTGATGGGATCCATGTTACCATATATGGCAGCACCATGGATCCGTCATGGGTTATAGCTGGGAAAATCCACGAACTTTCGACTGGGTCATGGTTTCAATAGCTTTTTGTATGTTTACCAGAAAGTGTTGGAAAGAATATCACCATTTTGAGAGGTAAATCATCATAAATCCCTTAGAAATGGACCGTGTGCCAATGGGAGGCCCCCCAGTGATGTGAACATTGGTTAACAAAAGCCCCAGTAACTAGTTCGTTATTTGCGTACCATAAACCAGAGTGAAATTGGAGTTATGTTCACCAACTTAGCTATCGAACGGGGGCCTCACATTGTAGCTATGTTGAATATTGTTAAATAGCCAGAGGGTAAATCACAGATGTTCCATATATGGAGGGTTTCCTAACATATCTAACATGCTTGGGATCCGCAAAATTCCATGGGTTTCAAAGTTTCAAGACTATTACCCATAGGATCTATGGTGCTGCTATATATGGTAACATTTACCATCAATATACCCCCAATGTTAGCATATATATATACCATACATGGATCCTATGGGTAATGACTATAGACTATATAATGACTATACTGACTATAATGGTCTGTAGTGACTGGATGATTTCGGGGTACAAACCTCTACAAGAGGTTAAGAATGGTAATTTCATATGCAAGGTGGTGTCCCAAACGATAGCTAAGTTGGTGAACTCCAATTATTCCAATAACTGTATGATTGTTTATATTATTATTATTATTATTTATTATTATTATTATTCATTATTATTTTTTTTATTATTTGTTTATGTTGTTGTTTTTTTCAAATGTATGTTTATGGTAGATATTTATCGAACTAGTTCATGGGCTTTACTTTACAAACCAACGTTCACCTCCCCGGGGGGGCACCACCTTGTGGGTAATGTCGCATCAGAAATTCGTTGGCGATCTGACTAGTGCAGTACCATATAACGTTGGCTGTAAATGGGAAGATCGGTTAAACAATCATATCAGTTGTAATCAATGATGTATTTCTGGTTGGTGGTTTGGAACATGGCTCTTATTTTTTCCAGAAATATTGGGAATGTCATCATCCCAACTGACGAACTCCATCATTTTTCAGAGGGGTTGAAACTAAACCACCAACCAGTGATGTATTTGTTTAGTTGTTGAAGACATGCTACTCGTAACTTTTTTTTGTGAGACCATCTACAGGTGGCCAATGGCTCCAAGCTTGGTTGAGCACCCATGATGCCATGGGCAGTGGATCTAGGAGCCAAGATCTATCAGCCACTAATGTCAGTAAAGCAACAGATAGTAAACCATCCCAAGAAACTTGCCATGAATGGGTGGTAGAAACATGTATAAACCATGAACATACGGGATAAATCATGTGAAATCCACCTTTGGGAGTTAAAGAAAGGTCCCCTTGGTTGATTCATCAGGCTATAGGCAGATGGCAAATGGTATACGAAGCCAGCTCCCCCCCTGCTCCCTGGCTTTTCCAAGAGACGTATATGTTGATTTTGAAGACCCAGCAGTTCAACACAATCATGTAATCTTAACTTAGTATATCTTAGTCTAACACTATTATTGGATATTGGTGGGTTAGCTACGGTCTTATGTGCTATATATATATATGTGTGTGTATATCCTTGGTTTGTGAGGAAACCAGTCGGCCAGCCTCTTAGAGTTGTCAATTTCTCATGGCAAAGGCCCAAGAAGACTAAGAGATTAGATGGTGCTGCTTGTTCAACAATATACATAGATGTAATTGTAATCATGTATATACACATTATATATATATACACATTATATATATATACTTCTATGATCTTATGTATATATATATTATATATATACATATGTTAAGTCAACCTTTCCTTGCCATAGCAGTCCATATAACTTGGGGATTGGGGACCCAAATGTGTTTTGGAGGTAGAAGATATCCCTATGCTTACTGCCCATTCTCACTTCTAGGTCTGCCGGTATGGGTCTAAAATTCAGACCCAGGGGACCACAGTTTTTTAGTCTATTGGTAGTATGAACAATCTAATCTGGTTGGTGGTTTGGAACATGGCTCTTATTTTTCCATATATTGGGAATGTCATCATCCCAACTGACAAACTCATATTTTTCAGGGGGTTGGTTGAAACCACCAACCAGCTAATTATTGGGGTATCCAATTTTGACCCCCATTTAAGACATTTAAGTGCTTGATTGCTGTTTGTCCCATGATTTTAAGCGTTTTGTTGATCTGATCAGTCATACCATGTCATACCCAAATCCCACTTTTTGGTTGGTACATTCCAATAGTTTCCATCAAGGATTGGGATGGATTTTTCCGATCCATGGCTTCGTTTCCAAACCCATTGGTTTTTGGATCTTTTTGGTTTCCCACTCATGTTGAAAATCATTTTTGTCCATGTTGTTCCCTTCAGAAAAGCATGACATTTGATGAAGTTATGACATGTTGATGGTGAAGCCCATTTTTTTGTTGCTGATTTTCCGGAAAGAAAATGCCGTCCGAAAAACGGCGCGCCAGGCCCATTGAGATGACCTCCATCCCGAATTCGCCCGACAGTTGCAACTACAGCTGTGTGTCCAGCGGCTCCTTACTTGCGCATGCGGGGAATACCGAGGTGCCAGAAAAAGGGGGGCGTTGAAACATATGGGAAACATGAAATATTTTTGCCTGGGTTGATTGTTTTTTTTTTTTTTCCTGGGGATGATACTGATGATACTACCTTGTTTTTTTTGGGTGATGGTTATAACATATGATATGTATACATATATATACATATATATGTATAAATGTTATAAGTAATCAACCGCTACCATGGGATGGGATAGGAGTATTTTTCATGGCTCGGTTTTTTGGCATGGCGAAACTTGGAGAAACGGCTGGTGATTCGTGGGTTTTCTTTTTTTGGGGCCCAAGTTGAAATTTTGAATGAGTATAATTTAGAAACAATGTGATAATATATAATTGGTTGCTGGTTATGTGTATTTTTCTTCACGTCCAAACTTGTATTTTGTGCTTCGAAATCCTCCAGATTGGATTTCAACAAGATAAAAATGGGATTCCACCAAGACAAATAGAATAGAACGGCAGGGTTTCCTACTGGTTCCATTTATCTACTGAGGAAATCGAAGCTTAAACATTCCCATTGAGAACCCGACTTGATTTTTTCATGTTTGTGTGGCAACTTGGGCTTTCGGGGCCCAAGTTGAAACTTTTAATGTTGGTGGATTACCCCTCTGGTTATTCAACGTAGCGAACTGGAAACTCACCATGTTTAATAGGTAAATCATCATTTTGATCTATAAATAGGCCAGAAAATTCAAGGGATTTGACTGTCGCCATGAACTGGGATACAGCAGTGGGTTCGCGCCGGTGGTCAGAAGGGATAGGTTTTCGAGTTCTCGTTTACGAGAATTTTAAGTGGCACTAATCTTTCCCATTTCATATCTCTAATATATGAATTCTGAAGGCCATAAACATGACATAAATGACATCACAACATTTTCGGCACAACATGATCTACTTAAATTTTCTGCATGTGCTAAGTTTCTACGGCCCAAAAGGTTGATCTGCCTCCACATCAAAGCGAATCCTGGGGAGAGTGGCCAAAGTTGTGAAAAATCCATTACTGGTTGGTGGTTTCAAACATTTCGTGGTTAATGATGGTTAATGATGGTTAATGATGGTTAATGATGGTTAATGATGTTGGTTAATGGTGAAAATGCTGGTTGGTGGTTTCAAACATGGCTTTTCTTTTCCATTTCATATATGGGATGTCATCCTTCCCATTGACGAACTCCATAATTTTTCAAGATGGTTATTGCACCACCAACCAGATTATAAAAATAGGAAATAGGAAACTATATAACAAATCCATTATGGTGGTTTCACTTTCAATAGGATCTGGTTTCTATTGTGGTTGAAAAACAATCCATTATTTTCCATCTAGTGTCTCAAGTTGTCACCCATTTTGACAAATCTCATTTTGACAAATGAAATAACTACTATTTGTCCAACCCATCTTTTTGGCGAAATGCAATTGTTGTGTGTGTGTGTGATCTTTCACATGTTTGATGTATGCGTTGCTCCAAAAGGTGGGGTCAGCTTTATAATAACTTTGGCAGGTAATACGTAGGGTCTTTGCCTATAATGAGATGGGATTTGTTGAAACAAACATAACTTAGGTTCCGTGTGTTTTCGTTAAACATGTTTCCCTTTCCAAGCAGGTGGCATTTGAGGTGGGCTTGACGTTGAACGACCCCAAGTTGGTGGATAAAAATATCCACGCGGCAACCTGGACCACTGGACGCATATCGTGCACCCATCAGATCTGTTGGGATCAGAAAGGTCGTCCAAAGATTGGGAACCAAAGTTTCAATGGGTTTCTGGGTAAATTTCATCACGACCTCACTGTTCTCCCGAGCCCTGGAATCATCGTTAATAAATGAGGGAAATCATACCCTTTTATGGCCGCAAGATTCAGATTAGTGAAATATGATAATTTACCCAGATGGCTTTGAAAAAAGGCTGGAGTTTCAATACTGGGCTATTGAAGCCATGGCCCAGTCGAAATAGTGGATTTTCCCATTAAAAATGCTAGATTTTTTAATGGGTGAAGCTATGGCATCTATGGGTCTCCAGAGTTTCCCGTTTCGATTCCAATTCATCGGCGATGGCCGTTGGGAGGTGTCCCTCGAAAAAGAAACACACCCAAACTAGGTCAATCTTACATGGGATACTAACTAATCCTAACTAGTCTTTTGGTATTAATGGGAATATCTACTAACCCACCAGCAAAGAATTTGGTCCATTTTTTGCAGGGTATCTTTCAGATTGGCAATGCAAATGGCAATTTCATTGGACAAAAATGATGATATACCTCCATGATGTTGGGGAACTCGACTGAAACTCGACTAGAGAAATGGCTTGGTCCAAAGATGATTACTCCAAAATCCACTTGTTTAGGATATCATGTCCTGATGAAATTTGCAATTGGTCGGCATGTTTCATTGCATAAATGAATACACACCCAATTCAATGTGTTTGTGCCAATAGAAGAAACCGGCCAAAAAAAATGTTTCAATGAAAGAACAAATTGACAAGGGAATGCGTGCCTGTAGCCAGGAGAAGAATTCACCGAAACAATTTACATCAATTTTCTGTATATTACCTGTATTTAGGGAAACATGGAAACAAGATGAAACAAGTACCTTGCAGTTTATTAACATAAATATAGAGGCTCCATCAGTTGTAAATGAAAAAAGCACCTAAATGCTCCATGCTGTCACCTTCATGTGGGTCAACCCACGGAACGATGGTGAAGTACCTATAGCAACGACTGATGCGACTGATGGGTTTCCCAGATTAGTCATGATTTGATCCAACCCATATGCTCCATGTATGGAATATTTACCAACATTTGCCTTAAAAATCGCCCAAATGTAGGTAAATATACCATACATGGAGCATATGGGCAATGAGTTCTGAAAATTGATGGTCCAGTGGATTTTTACAAAGACCTCGGGACCTGACCTCACTGGAATGATCCGTCGGATTCCGTCGAAAAAAATGAGAATCATCCCCAAGAGGCAACTGTTCAGTTGCGGATGAGTGGATTACTATTTGCCCATCATCCCAATGTAAAGCGATGAGTAATATCTGGTTATATCTGATGGGAAATATATGTGGTTATATCTGGTTATATCATCCTGTAGAAGGAAAACTGGTTATATCTGGATACTCTTGCGACTGCGAGCCTTTGTGACCATGAATATTGGTCGCTGATGATCTTGCACCCCCCAAGAAGATGGAGCAGTCCAGGATGTTAGCGATGGCGTTTTCCCAAGAAAATTTCCAGGTTTTCCACTGTTCATGTTTAGGAGGTTGCCATAGTTTAATCATGTTTAATCCATGGTTCCAGCTGTACCAAAAAAACAGCGGCCGGCCTCAAGACGAGGTATATCCAGTCCTCTTAGCGTCGGAAGACTTCCAGGCACGAACACGCAAGGTCAAGAGGGAATTACGTGGAAATCTTGCAGGAAAAACCATGGGTTTACCATGGTTTTATCATCATGCGGGGGTTTTCTGCGGATGTTCTCTTTAACATTCTTTAACCATGTCTGGGACAGTAGAAGATTCCGCAAACATAGGCCTTTGACATGATTTGACATACAGAAATTGTATCAATTTGTGAGTTTACTCCCAAACATAAGAAAATTCAACCAAGAAAGTGTCGATTTTTGGCCGGGGATATGCATGGGGTTCAATGTGATTCAGCAAATTGAAAGATGCTGTGCATTCATTCGAGATATGGAGATGAGTCAATAAATGTCAATAACAACCACCTATCTTGCATAACCAGTCTACTGACCCGGTTTTGTTCCAGAGCCATGTAGAACAAGCAGGTAACCTACTATACGGCCGACCTGGTGATATAGATTAAAGTGCTGACAAGCATCACTGTCACGGGCCAAGAAATTTGCGGTGCTTGATTACAATTGATCCAGATGTGTTTGGAAACACTTATAAAATCTCAAATCCACATTCAGTTTCAAGATTTTTCAAGATCTGAAACACTTGGCTAAATTCAAATCTTGCTTCGGCATCCCCATTCCTACAATGTGAGGCCCCCCAGTGATGTTTGTTGGTTAACAAAAGCCCCAGTAACTAGTTTGTTATAAGTACCATAAACCAGTCCGTGAAATTGGAGTTATGTGAACCAACTGAACGCTATCGTGGCCGGAGGCCTCACTAATTGTATTCATTCCTCCGTTCCGGATCCGTTCCGACTCCGTGGCTTCCATCGTGGTGTTTTTCATCGAACGGTGAACGGTGAGTTCGCCAGGCCTGGTACGTGGTGGGAGATCGACGCCACGCCTATCCGATGCCTTTCTGGAGTTCCAAAACAAAGGCTCCGGATGGAAACTATCTCTACGTCACGCAGGCGGGGATTTTGGCCCAGATTCTCAGATGGGAACGTTAATATAAAACAAGTTATGGCAGGCCAGAAACCATGCTTTGAGATGGTGGTGAAGATATATGTGACCATTTAATTACTGGTTGGTGGTTTGGAACATGTGGATTATTTTTATTTATTTGTCCCATCATATTGGAAATGTCATCATCCCAACTGACGAACTCATATTTTTCAGAGGGGTAGGTATACCACCAACCAGAATTATATTTGACTAATTAACGTTTTTAATATGAGTAGGATGCGACTTTTGGGGAAAGGATATGGGATATTTTAAGTCCAGATGGTATGGGGGTGGTGTCCATTTCAATGTGGTATACCCCAACATTTCCTATTGAACAACAGGGAGTGACGACATTTCCGGGACTACACCATCTCTATGTTTGTCGATTTGTTCATGGGGTATACCGGTATACCTCAAAATTGCGAGTAAATTACTGATTGGTGGTTTGGAACATTTTTCATTTTCCCATTTATTGTGAATGTCATCATCCCAACTGACGAACTCATATTTTTCAGAGGGGTAGGTATACCACCAACCAGTTATTATTAACCATCTTAATCATCATTAACAATCATTAAATCACCAGAAAAATCACCATCATTGATAGGTTGAAACCACCAACCAGTTATGTTCTAAACTGTCTAAGCCATTGGATTTTAAGGGTACCCCCTTGTACCGAAGAAAGATGATTATGTGATGGCATGATGATTATCACCCTCAGGGGGATTCCAAGCAGAATTGATATGTTAATATATATATATATATATATTATAAATCCCTACATTGATAAATATAATATGATATGTATATATATGTGCACATATAGTATAAATTAATAATATAATATTATATATATACATAATATGATGAGGTATATGTAATGATTGTAATGGGAATAACCAACAATGTTATGTGTATATATATATACACCTTCAATATTGTTCAATATGAATAGATAAATACATACGAATACTTGCAGAATCATGCTACTTAAGCCCGTTTGCTAGTATGGTTGTTGCTCAGGTCTACATGGAAAAAAAAAAACATACAACTGAAGACTTCGCCAGGCTTTGTTGTGCAACAAGCTACATACTCATTTAAATGTCATGACGATGTGTCGGTCTATCACCATTTTGTTTGGATCAGTCCAAACTCTTTCCTGGTGTTAAAACGAGACGTTAAAACGAGACTGTATCGCACAAGATGCCGGGACTGGACTCATCTGGGGACCATCCATAGCTATATCCTATCATATCTCCATGAATCAATGGGAATTTCAGGATCTTCAAATGGAGGTACTGTACCATATAAAGCCATATTCGGGGGGGCATATCCCCTTACATAAACTTTATATATGGTAGGTACCTCCAATTTAGGTTGAAATGGCCATTGAATTAATATCACCATGTTTCTTCGTTATAGCCTAGCCACCAGCCCCATTCCCAAAAACATGTGATTTTGGACCTGATGTTCCAGGCTTTTCCATTGATCCAGCCATCAACTTCCGAACTCCGCGGCCTGCTCCGCTGTTCGGTTCAGGCCTGCACACAGCCACCAAAAAAGCCACAGGACGTTGATGAGGTGCTCGCCATTTCCAAGGATCCAGGATGAGGTAATCCCATTGAGTGGAATGGTACCCAATTTGGTGCCAAATTTATGGCTGGTTAGTAATTTCCTAATCCCCAATGTTCAGACACGTATGAATGGGTTTTGTATGAGAATTTACTGTATCCATGTATCCCCAAATTTGACGGTTTATCATCATATTCCCTATTTAAAAAATAAAAATAAAACATTTTTGATTTGGGGGTACGCACCATTTTTGAACACATCCGAGGAAGGCTTGAAGGACTACCCAATTTGATGGACTCCCAGGTTCTATCTTCGTGGTATGTGAACTATCCCCATCATGAGGGATTGAAACAGCGAGCGGCAGTCACCAGCTATCATTGCTTCAATTAGCTTCCGGTAATCAAGCATGGCTTGCTGAAAAATTAGCATTCATAGATTAGTTTCCCACTCAAACCTCATGATTTCATCATTTTTCGGGATGTTCACTTGCCACATTTCACCGGATGATCATCCGAATGCTAAGATCGGCTCCTCTTTTTTGATGGGACTTGTAATGGTAGAAACCTTGTGCGGTTCCCGTGACGTTGGCACATTTTTTCAACCCATGAGATTGATGGATTCATCTTCGGAAGCGATGGAGGACGGAGGTACCGATTCCATAGAAAAAAGGCCTATGTGTTAGGCCTAAATTTCAGGGAATATCCCAAAAAAATATGGCCTGAAATATGGTACAGTATCCCATTTTAGGATCCTGAAATTCCCATTGATCAATGAAACTAAATTGGAATTCAAAGTCAGCTATGTGCAACTTAACATAGCTATTAGCTTTTTTTTAATGGCTTTCCATAAATTGGGAATCCGGAAAACGGCTGGTTTATAATGATTCATCCATGAACATCCCAAAAAGAAACGGATGATTTAGGGGTACCCCCATTTCAGGAAACCTCCATATTATATATATATATATATATACATATATTATATATATATATATATCATTTAGAATTTCCCGACCTTTTTTGGTGTCCTTTTCGGTTTTTCTAGAGGTCCTTGGGGGCGTCTACATTTTGGCCTGTGTCACCTGGAGACCCGATCACTTCTCGGAACTCCTTGACGCCGATACCTTGCGCCTGGATAAATCAGTGAGATGCCCACGGGTAGTGTGGCAGTATACTTCATGAGGTGATAATCTGGGGTTGGAATCAGAGGATTTATGTTTATCTTGTGGATAATAATGGTTATTAGTGATGGTTAATGATGGTTAATGATGGTTAATGATGGTTAATGATGGTTAATGATGGTTAATGATGGTTAATGATGTTGGTTAATGGTGATTAATGACTGATTGGTAGTTTGGAACATGGCTTTTATGACTTTCCATATATTGGGAATGTCATCATCCCAACTGACTAATATTTTTGAGAGGGGTTGAAACCACCAACCAGATATAATTATATATATATATATATATGATATGATATTATATTATATGATATGATATGATATGATATTTGATATGATATGATATGATATGAGATATGATATGATATGAGATATGATATGATATGAGATATGATATGATATGATATATGATATGATATATGATATGATATGATATATGATATATGATATGATATGATATGATATTATATATACACATGATTATACATAGATAAAGTGATGTCATGTGTTATTATATATTTATACACACTGTGTATATATATATACATGATACTTTGCATTATTGATGTGTGCAATGGTCAAGTTGGATGGTACATCCAGTTCTTGGATGGTACATACAATGTATATATATATACTTATGTACAACATATGTGTAAGATATAAATATATACACATCACGTACTATAGATATATCATTATTGATTGTACAAAAAATGTGAGGGTTGATTTACTGCAGACTCAAAAAGCACCCCAAAAAAAGATGCGGGAAAGTGTGAAACCAGGATGGTAGTCCAATGATATGCTCCCATATTTTTCCAGCTGTCCTATTTGTTGTATCTATGACTGGGGGTTGCTTTATATTGTATGAAATATCCGATTGAGTATCCTATGATTATCAATGATTAGGCCATTTTTTAACATTATGAAACCATGATTAAGCCATGATTAAACCATGATTAAGCCACGATTCACCACTATTCATACAATGTGAGGCCCCCGTTCGATAGCTAAGTTGGTGAACATAACTCCAATATCTATGGTTTATGGTACTTATAACGAACTAGTTACTGGGGCTTTTGTTAACCAACAAACATCACTGGGGGGCCTCACATTGTACCTATGGTCAGTGGAGTCAGACCGACAACACACCATGTTTTGACCACGTGAGGATCTCCGTGCCCTAGGACCATGGACCGTGTGGGCGCCCTATGCAGTTCCGTGGGCGGCGTTTGTGGCTGGTCCTGTGGAGCGACGATCGCAGCTTGGCCAAGGGGCTGAATGCTTGGCGAAAACGAGGTGAGGCCATAGAAATAGTGGATTTTCCCATGAAAAATGGGTGGATCTTTCCATAGTGACGTAAACGTTGACCAGAGGGTAGAAACCATAGGAAACCAATAGAAAACCAATAGAAAACCAATAGGAAACCATAGGAAACCATAGGAAACCAATAGAAAACCATAATGATTTCACCAGCATAACATGGGGCATTTGACGATTTCTGATCCTGATCGAAGTTGGGCCAAGCTCATCCTACAGCAGACGTCGGGGCTCTCACCGAGGGGTGATGTAATGGCTTTGCAATGTGAGGCCCCCCAGTGATGTGAACGTTGGTTAACAAAAGCCCTAGTAACTAGTTCGTTATAAGTACCATAAACCATAGTCATTGGAGTTATGTTCACCAACTGAACGCTATCGAATGGGGGCCTCACATTGTGGGATATTGCTGGGTTGGATCAATGGCTTATTTTTTACATATTTTCAGCCATTCTTAGCAATGATGCAATGTGGATCAATGGCTGATCCTCCAACAAATTGACCCAAATGTATTCCCGGTAATCAAACATGGCAATGAACAATCCTTTATTTGTCGATGTTTTTGCTCACTTCAATGCCAACAATGCCCATTGATCGAGCTTTCCAAGCATCAAATCCACCACCCAAGGGACCTTGCTTCGTCCTAGGACTCCAATCGCCTACCTGGTTGCGAGAGTGACAGCAGTGGCTTAGTGGCACAGTTTTTTGCGATGGTGATGCGACGGATCTTGGGGTTCCTTGGGAAGTTCAAGGCACCAAACAATGGTCATTTAACGGTCATAGAAACAAAGCATCTTTAAGCGGCTGGGTGTGATGAAACATGGGGAATTCGCGGATCAGCCAGCCATGCTGGGACCCTGGGACCTAATGATTTCAACTGTTTCAACTGGAGGGCCTGCAACACATGGGGATTGAACAAACTCCTTCGATTCTAGCAAATAGATTTGACAAAGAATTTGATTAAGACATCATGAACATTTCTTAGCAAAGTCAGCAAACTATTGATATGTTGAGCAAGCATTGAGGTTTCAATGAACATGGGTTGTATCGCAGCAACACAGCCTGCGACCCAGCAACAATGGACGGATTTGACGTCGTCAGCAACGGTCAGATTCCAAGAAATCGAACAAATCCCGTTTGGAAAGCTTGCGGTTTGTGCCTTTGGAATGACCTTCCTGTTCTTAGCATCACCCAGATGCGACTTTTGGTGCTGGAATATAAAAACCAGCATTTGCCCGAACAAAATCAACCAGTTATGTAGGTAAATATACCCTCTGGTTATGACTAACATAGCCATGGGAAATGGCCCATTTATAGAGGTTTACCAGGTTTACCTATTAGAAATGGTGATTTTCCATGGCTATGTTAGTCATAACCAGATGGTACCATACATGGAGCATCTGGGTCATGGTAAGCCCGGATTTTCCCCCGATCTTCCCACGGTTGACGTCCACTCGCTCCAGGAATTAGCGTCACCTCCAACAGTGTGGCGGGACTCCATACCGCCGCCAACTTTCAGGGGAAGATCCAGCTGCAGGTTGGGTGGATCCGATTTTGACCTCACCAGACACAATAAATAGATAAATAATGAGAAATAGATGTTGCTTGATACATCTTATACATTGTTATACATTAATATCGAACACATATTGAACATCATATACTGGTTGCTGGTTTTCAAACATGTTGTATTTTCCATAATATATGGGGAATAATCATCATCCCAACTGACTTTTACTCATATGTTTCAAGATAGTTAAAAGCACCACCAACCAGTTAATGATGGTTAATCATGGATAATAATGGTTAATGATGTTGGTTAATTTTAATTAGTGATGTTTTAATGATTAATAGATATCATACAATGTGAGGCCCCGCAGTTATAAGTTGGTTTATAAGCCCCAGTAACTATCGTTATAAGTACCATAAACCATAGTGAAATTGGAGTTATAAACCAACTTAGCTATCTTGGGGGCCTCACATTGTATGAATAGTGGTGAATCATGGCTTAATCATGGTTTAATCATGGTTTCATAATGTTAATAAATATCATATAAACCAACATCATCCAACATCTATTTCTACACTCTATGCGGGCTTTTATCCGAATGAATGATCCACAAACATCCGAGGTCACAGGGCCAAATTTGACCAACAAAACAGCCACTGGTTAAAGCTGGTCAATAGCCCAGTTTTCCACAGCCTATTCAACCCATAAGAAAAAATCCCAACAAAAAAACGGGGAAAAAAAACCAAAAAAATGCAACCCATAAAGAATCCCGAAAAGTTTGAGCTTTTTCATGTGGCTAAAGGAATCATGTTTACATATGTTTACCATCCCCCAGGAAATCACCATGTTTTGGTTGGTGCTATGGTTACCATTCCCAGTCATGAGTGGTATAGATGACATTGGGTAAAAATATCCATGGCATGGCTGGGATGATGGAATTAAAATATGCTTCATGACCCCCAAATTAAATGCTTCATGGCTGGGATGATATCATGATATTTAATAGGCATTTAATAGTTAATATTTAATAGTATATAAATTTTATAACTAACAATATTTAAGAGGCTGTTTGCTATTGTTTGGTTTACCACATTCCTGGGGATCAAACTGGCCATGACCTGCGCGACAGTTTCTGGGGCTGCAAATCCATAAAAATTGGGGTGGTGACGATGAACCACATTGGCCAGCCCAATTCTGACCCAAACCGTATGTTCTTTACAGTTGTTACATGTATGCATCATGTTCCCCATAGTTTCCATATGTGTTCATGACAATTTCAGACTTTTTGGGGTTTTTATCAAAGTGCCGGCCATTTGTTTTTGGCTGACCGCAGGAGTGCATGGAAGGGATGGAGGATGGGGGTTGCATGACCAGCCCGAACAGCTTCCAGCATTGGAGCTGCGTCTCGGTATGCACGGTGCACGGTGGAGCAGTGACCATATCCGAAGGCTGGAAAGATCACCACGTAATGACAACACAATGAAGGCATTCTCTGGGAAAACACATTTTATTAAATTTTAATTTCTATACACATACATACATATGATATGTATGTATATATATATATGTGTATCCAAGCACATTTAATCCAATGTAAACGAAGCGTTCATCTAATAATGAATCTAATTAATCTAATTACATCACCGGTTCGTGGTTTGGAACATTTGGAACATCATATCTTCTCTATCTATCTAATCTAACTGCCTATGATTAATGCATATGTACAGAGCCCAGTGGTATGAACCAAGATCAGCATCCCAACCGAACGGGGAAATTCTGATGTCTTTCAGTAATACTAAAGACATCTAAAGACCTAGCATCCATCATAGCCACTATTGATAAATTATAGACATTATAGAATGTTATATATATATATATATATTGTATGTATATGAAGTTTGGGGTCGAGGATGGACCACGTAAAAAATGGTTTGGATCTATAAGAAATTGTAGATGTAGCTGTCCTCTAGCGAACCAAGACAGATATGGGGTAATCATCACTTGTACCCTCTGGTTCTTTAACATAGCTATTGAACATTGCCCATTTATAGATGGTTTACCTATTAAAAATGATGATGTTTTTCCATGGTTATGTTAGTCATAACCAGAGGATTCTTTTACTATGGTTTCTTGGCGGCGTGCTTTTCATGTCATGACTTCAATAAGGTTTGACACCTTCAAAATCCAAATAAAAAATATATGTTGCATAAAATAGTTCATCATTTTTTGTTGTATTCCTCAAGTCAATCGCAAAGCCGGTAAATGTGTCAATAATAAACAGGTTCGGGAATGTTGGGGATGTGTTCAGATTTGGTTGTAATATGTGGTACTTTGAATATCTTTGAATCAGGCTTGCGAGGTTTGAATCTCCGTTACTGTACTCAACGCATTCAGATTGGATTGACATTTTGGAGGAACCCTGATGGTGAATGGCATAAAATAATGGGAAATCCATGAAGATTCTTCATGCTTTCCATCATAGATGTCCTTTTTCCATTGGTAAAGAATGATAGATGGATTAGATGGTATACCAAACCGGCCCCTCTATTTTTACCAAAAGGACATTATTGCTTTCCATGTTTTCTTGTAGATTTGTCGCCGTTTCAGCATCGACATGTTGCAACATGTCGCAGGTCCACAGTGCAAGTACGACCCCAACCCCGTCGGCAGTGACATGGACTTCAGTTTGGATGAAGAAGCAAGCCCTCAACGTGCCTGTGGCGTTATGGACTGTTATGGGCTGTGGGATGTTGTGGGATATGCCCCCTTCATATGCCCCCCATAGCTGGGTCATTTTAAAGGTGTTGTTGTTGTAGGGATAAACTATGGGATACTATGGGATATGAATGGTTTGAATGTTTCCATTCACCACTTTATGGGGAGATTGTTGGGGATAAATCAACTTGATACGAGTTCTCCATGGACAATTGGTAGATAATGTGAGGAACTAACCATGCTTGCTGCTCCAACTTATGTATAAGATGATATGTGATGGGTATGACAGGGGAACCATTTTACTGCTTGAGGGCCATTCTCTTAAACGGTTTGGATAACACGTATGTTGTATATGTTGAGGGCAGATGACTACTTAGGTCACATTTGATCTCAGGATATCTCAGGTAAAGTAGTACCCCAAAATAACAAAAAATAAGAAGTCACGGCTGTCATGACGGCTGCCATGACATCCATGACATCTCCGATTTGGGCATCATCAAATCATCACTTTCCGCCCAGGAATCTATACGTCATTGCCTCAGATGAAAGTGACCTTGATGGGGGTGGAGCCTTGGACCGACTATGGATGGATAGTTTGGGACCAACTACCCTCTGGTAAACTAACATAGCTATTGAAAATGACCATTTATAGTGGATTTACCCATTAAAAATGGTGATTTTCCAGTTACGTTAGTTTACCAGAGGGTAATCTTTATTAATCTTTGGTATAAATGGAGAATATATATATATGTATTTATGTATATATATATATGTATATCTGGGTCAATTTCATCACGACCTCACTCTAACGACCTCACTGGATTTTGCAGGTTAGTAATGGGAATCATCCCTTTAAATAGCCTTTTACAATTCAGATGAGTGAATTATTATCATTTACCCATATAACTATAGCCATAGCACATCTTTTATTTTCACCAACAGTTGGGATGATGATCCAATCTGACTACTGTTTTTTATTGCAGGGGGGTAGGTATACCAACCACCAATTAGTATGTAACTATAGCAGCTATAGCACTTCTCTTTAAAGCAATACTTTGTTGAGATTGGCCATGGGTCCTTGGGACCGCAAAAAAACCCAGACTCCGTGCCATCCGAGGAAAGCCCAAACGGCGCGGAGATCTTCAACCAGCCGCGGGTGGTCATGTTGCGATCTTCAGTGCCCAGTTTTCGACGAATTCGTTGGGAAACATGGGGAGGGGGACATTGGGAACATTGGGACCTTGGGGAAATGGGATGGTAGAACCAGAAAAGAAAGTGGTACCCTCTGGTAATGTCAAAATAGCTATTGAAAATCACTATTTATAGTGGATTTTCCCATTGAAAATGGTGATTTTCTATAGTTATGTTAGTTTACCAGAGGGTAGCCGGAGAAAAATCCAGAACATGTGTGGTTTCAAACGTCGCTAACCGATGAGAATAAAGAAAAGCGATAAAGGTGATGATCTAAGCAGCGCCCAGCAGCAAACATGGGGGGAATCTACCAGAATCCACAAGATATTACCAATGACAATACAGGATACCCTCAGGTAAACATACAAAAAGCTATTGAACATGGCCATAGAAATAGTGAGTTTTCCCATTAAAAATGGGTGGATCTTTCCATAGCTATGTTAGTTTACCAGAGGGTACAACCAAAATTTTAAAAGCGACAAAAGCAGCCAGTATTTCACGGTCGAATTCCTATAGATTCCTATAGATGATACTTTGTGGTACTGGTAGGTGCCACAAGATGGGCCAACATTTCAACTTCAAGATGAGTTCATCAAGTTCATCTCCCATTTTTTGCAGATCTCTCTCGACTTCCCTCTGGTTCAGCTACCCCAAAGAGACGCCTTCTCTGACAACATTTGTTGGATGTTTTCTTGCGGGTTTTGTCGATCTACAATCCAGATTTCAAATAACAAATAGATTTCAAATATTAAGTAGATTTCAAATATGAAATAGATTTCAAATATATAATATTGTTATATATTCATTATCGATGATGTTTCTTGGGGACACGGTTTGATTCTCCCCAAATGCCATTCTATTTTCAAATTCTCCAATTCCAAGATCCAGTATCCCCGCTACCATCTGGTTATGACTAACAATATGGAAAGATCCACCCATTTTTAAGAACGGTAAACCATCTATTTCGATTAGGGCCATCGAAAAACCATGGCTATGTTAGTCATAACCAGATCTGGTTGGTGGTTTGGAACATGGCTCTTATTTTTTCCATATATTGGGAATGTCATCATCCCAACTGACTTTCATATTTTTCAGAGAGGTTGAAACCACCAACCAGAGATGGTATGTTACTTCCGGGGCTTCCGTCTTGTACCTTTTAAGAAATCAGAAGTCTGTGGGAAGCCCAGTGGCCCTGTGGACGCGAAGGCTTTAAGGGGTGGAACATGAGGGAACATTCTGTTGAACATGGTCCCAGTTCAATGGTTACCCGGCCTGGTAATGACTAACAGTAGCGAACTTGAAAATGACCATTTATAGTGGGTTTTTTAACAATGGGATAGAAATAGTGGGTTTTCCCATGAAAAATTGGTGGATCTTTCCAGTTCGTTATGTGACAGTTTACAAGAGGGTAGTTCAATAGCAACTCCTACATCCTCCAAAAAATACCTCAATGTTTATCATTGTTCATGATATTTATAGGAAAATTGGTTCCTCCTTCCAGTTGTGTTGACCTGCTCGAGGAAACCCTATATAATCATCAAATAGTTTGATTGACTGGGATATTCGAACATTAAAACTAAAACTCATTCAAAATTCAATAACAATATGAATGCAATCTAACAAAAGGCCATTAAAGACTCATTTATATTGGATTTATATTCTTGCATATAATTGGATCCCTTCCCATGGATTTATCGCCATGGTCGCCTAGGTGAAAGAGACGGGTGTGTGGAAGAAGCTCTACATGAAGGACCCTAAAGCATTTGCAGCAGTGGAAAACCTGGTGATCTACAAGTAAAAAATTCATGGTGATTGAACCAGCATTTTTTTTTGTGATTTAGGCATCAAGAACAGAGGTTTAACTGAATATTTATATGATTAGGATATGTATTGAGGGTATAATCATGGAGTTTTAACTCAGCGAATTGGGAGATACAATGGTGCTTTGATGGCGGCACAATTGGGATATCATATTATACATTCAACTTCATATGATTTTGGGGTGTTTCCGAAAATAGGATACCACCCCGAAAGAATGGGAGGTTTGAATATGTTCATCGGAAGAAATGAAGATGCAGCGATTTGTTGCGGTTGCACGCGTTTGGCCCGTTGCTGAGTAAGGCCCGGGGCCCAGGCCCTTGCGGAATGATTCGCTGCAAGCTGATGATGAATTCCTGTGCGGCCTGTGCTACCTCTTCAAATACTACGGAAGTGGAAGGCGGTGTGAGGCAATCCTCAGCTCAGGAATTCCCTCTGGTTATGTCAAAATAGCTATTGAAAATGGCCATTTATAGTTGATTTACCCATTAAAAATGGTGATTTTCAATAGCTATGTTAGTTTACCAGAGGGTATTGGTTTCCTGAGAACGTCTGAGGGTCTTCGGATGTCTTCCAGGCCCAAGGATCCTGGAGTTGCGTCAAGCTCCATTTCTAAGGGGATACATAGCCAACAATACGATACAATTAGTGAGGCCCCCAAACGTGATGTGAACGTTGGTTAACAAAAGCCCCAGTAACTATTTCGTTATTTGCGTACCATAAACCAGTTCGTGACATGGGAGTTATGTGAACCCCAACTGAACGCGATTTCGTGGCCGGGGGCCTCACAATACGATATATGATATCTAGGTGTGTTACAGTTACCGACTTTGTGTCCAGAATCTCAGAAGAGGCGGCTGGTAAATTACGAAATTCATTGCAAGTTTCAATGGGAAAGTTGTGAAAAGTATAATGTCAACCGGTCAACCCTGGATTAATAAACCCCTAGGTTGTTTAATTGGGGGGATACCATTTAAGTTTCAATGAGTGATCAGTAGTTGAAACTTGCAATTTTGAGTAATTTAACCCATTGAAAAATATTGAAAAGTGAAATGGGGATCAGTTTTTTTTTGGGACTGGACCCCTTTTTATATGAGTGATCAGTATGTAATGTTATGATATGTTATGTATTGGCTTATAATTGTGTCTAATCCCCAGGTTGAATGAACCCGAAGCCCAGTGTGTTAATTTCTTAAGCACAGGGGTCCTCACAATGGTAAAACCTTGGATGGTTAGTTTGGTGTTTCAATATTTTGCTACAAATTGGGAGAGATGTCAACCAGCTCTAGAGAAAAGCAGCAGGACATAAAAAGATAATCAGCTGGGGGTGTCCTAATCGTTGCTATGTCAGTGATGAGATCCACGTGTTTTTCCATAGCCGCCAATACAAAAGGGATGCAAAAACGCCGATTTCGCCTTAAATCAGGGTGCAGTTCCATCCCCTCCAAGCGGTTTCCCAGTTTCAAGAGCGTGACCACATCCAAGCCTTGGACTTGGACTTGGTTCAATACTTGTTTTTCCCCATCAGGCAGAGAAATCTCTAGAAACGCACAATATAAACGATATTTACATGACTTGTTCATATGCCGTTACCTGCTATTGCATGTTGTCTTACTGAAGTATTCAAGCATTCGGCACCGATGCACACGGAATTCTGGGATTTGTTGATCAAGTCTCCATTGTTGGTGACATCCAAGCTTTGCGAAACAATCGGATGAGCCAGAGTCTGAGTCTACGCGAAGTACCCCACGTTAGCGCCAACGAGTGCTAACTAATTGGTGGTTTCACTGGTGTGTTAACAGTGTTCTATATTGTGCATCCTGTCCATCCAGAAGCCCTTTGGGATGTCCAGGACACGGGCAAGTTCGAGCTTCCCGTTGCAGTAGATGCGCCTACGAAGTCGCCAGATGACATGATGGATGAGGAGTGGAGATTTGGGAAACATGTTTGTCTACACTCAAGTCTACACATTTTGAATCGCTTAGTAGAGTTATAATGAGTTATATATATATATAAATATAAATAATCCCTTCCTCCTAATACTAAACCCCCCCCCCCTAATACAAAACACGGCAGGTAGTTTTTAGTATTAGGGGGGTATTTATTATTAGGGAACCAAAATATTGCCAAAAATGGCAGTTCGAAG